>TARA_R110001583_G_scaffold109576_2_pt1 | contig 29427 bp, 32 predicted proteins | sample TARA_R110001583 | Tara Oceans TARA_R110001583 (sample SAMEA4398432) | marine metagenome | biome: Polar Biome; feature: [MES] marine water layer (ENVO:01000295) within the mesopelagic zone...; material: water (ENVO:00002006), including particulate matter (ENVO:01000060) such... | reverse complement strand
GGTAAGCGGAAATTCAAAATTAAACTAATTTTCAAGGGGGAACCTGTATCCAAAAACTAAAAATATGTATGTTAAAAGATTTGATAAAGACTTTGTTAAACAATTATATAATGAGATTCCTAAACATATTTTAGACAAATATGAGCTTAAATCTAATAGTGATTCTGGTGTATTTAGATTTAATAAAGAAGAATTAGAAAGTGTATATTTAAGTCTTAAAACTGAACACGCTCAATACTATGCAGCAAAATATTCTTATCCAGATTTTAAATTTCAATTTATTTATATAAGAGATAGTCATGCTGCACCTAATGGAGATAGTGTAGAATGGAGATATAATGCTGATCTAGAAAAAGATGGTAAGTATATAAAGCAACCATCTCTAGCTTCAGAAGGAATTGCATATAGAAAAATACTAGATAAAGGTAAAAAGGTAGATACAATCTATCGTTGGGGAGATCTTCCTAACCCTATCCAAAATTTGCAAGTTCTCAAACCTTATATAGAATGCAAAGATTTTATTCATACTGACTATAGATGGATGCATAAAGATACAGATCCGTCAATAAGATATATAGTATGGCATCCTTTACTAAGTCACTACAACCATCCCCATAAAAAAAATACAAAAGATTAATTTGGTTTTATAAAAAATTTTATTATATATTTGCAGAGAACTAATTTATAATAAAATGTCAAAGAAAATAAAATTCCAACCTTACGGACAATGGATACTTCTTCCAAATCCAAAAAAAAGAGTAACAGACTCAGGTATTATACTAGATGATAAAACTGCATCATCTATAATTACTAATGTATTAAAAATAACAGCTGTAGGACCTGAATGCACCTTCTCAAAAGTAGGAGACACTGTAATGGTAGATCCAACTGTAGAAGCGCGTGTACTACATTTAGATGAGGGAGAATTTATATTAGTAGCAGAATATCAGATTTTAGGTAAAATGTAATGAAGGGTACTGTGACAATAAGTATAGGTGATTATGAAAAGTTGACTAAAACTCATAAAGAGGCGCTTAAGATGAAGGATGATATGATGATGACAATGAAAGAGCTTCAAGTATTTTTATCTTTTCTATCTACAAGATCTAACTTAGAGTTATATATTGAAGAGTATAATAAACAAGCTAAATCTTCTAGAATATTACTATCTGGAGGTAGAGCTGTAATTGAAAAAATATAGATGAAAGTAAATATAAAAGCAAATAGTATTTTTAAAAGAGTCCAAATTTGGAATGGAATTTTTAATCTTACAAATAAAGAATTAGAAATTTTATCTGCATTTATTAAAGTTAATCTAACATCTAAAAGTAAAAATTTTTGCACTAAAAAAAGTAAAGATGATGTAGCAAAGATTATGAGTTTTGATGATCCAAATACTTTAAATAATTATATAAAAAAATTAAAGGATAAAGGAGCTCTTAAATATAAAAAAGGAACATATAGTTTAAACAAATTATTAAACCCTAAAGAGACAAAAATTGAAATCAATCTTGTATAGAAATTACGTAATAAAAGAATTTGCAAAATGGCCTTACACTATCTTAATAGTATATGATAAAAAAGGTAAATTAATAACTGTAGAAGTAAGCGAATACGAAAATGACTAAAAAGAAAAAAATGCCAAGCATATTTAAAATGGCAACAAACTTTGCTAAAGATCTTGGTAAATATATAAAAGAAGGAGCGCCAAATGTAACACATGCGCAGTATACAAGGAGATTAGAAGCTTGTACTAAATGTCCTAACTTAGATTTAATGAGTATGCGATGTACGTTATGTGGATGTGCGGTTGAGCATAAAGCTAAATGGAAAACAACTAATTGCCCAGATAAACCTAGTAGATGGGAAGCTTTGTATAAAGATGTTAAAACTCCAGAAGATGATGAAGCTAGAAAAGCTATACAAGCTAATAAACTTTTACATGATGCTCTAGATAAAGGGCTGTGGGATCCTAAAAAACCAGAAACTGCAGTACCTCTTTTAGAAAAGATGGGATACCATACAACTGTAAAGAAAAAAACAGACGATTGTGACGGATGCGACAAAGAATGAAGAAACACCAAAAGAAGAAGTTCCTAAAAAAGAGGATATAAAACACGGTAAAACGTTAAAAAAATTCCACTCTAGTAAGGCACCTTCTTTACCACGTATAGAAAGACTACCTATACAAAATGTTTTTAATTTACTCCCTGAAGAATTTAAACTCCCTTCTGTAGCAAAGATAGCTTGTATTAAGTATCCAAAATTGCAAGAAAGTTTAGATAAAGATGGGTATGACCCAAAAAAATATAATTATATAGTTTTGCAGAGGAGAGGTAGAAGCCATACTACGGATATAATAAATGGTAAAAAAAGAGTTATGATGTTGCACACATCTAAACCTAATATAAAAATAAGTATAGTACGTGTAGAAGCTCTCCCTTATAGAATGTCTAAAGGTGAACTGAAAAAACAATATGGACAATAAAGTAATAATACAAAAATTAGCAAGCAAGTATAATCTACCATTGCAAGTTGTAGAAGATATTGTTTACTCTCAATTTAAATTTGTTTCTAAAATTATTAAAAAGGGAGATTTTGATTCTGTAAGATTGCCATATTTTGGAAAGTTTCATGTAAATAAAAATAGATTAAAATATATACAAAAGAAAAATGGATCTACTAACGATAAGTGATAATAAAGTAATACCCTCAGCATATACTTTAACTATACCAGAGTTTAAATCTTTAGGGGTATTAGAATTAGCATATGTATATTATATGTGTGATCATAGATCTCCCTTTTCTGTGTATGACATAGAACGTAGAGAGGAAGAAGTAATTAAAAGTGTATTTAAGAAAAAATATAAAATAACAAGTAAAGTAAAAGCTGCTTGTGATGTATATAAAGATTTAACAGAAACCTCGGCAGTTAAATTATTAAAAGCTGCTAGAAATTCTGTTACTAAGTTAGAAAAATATCTTAGAGATATAGATCTTACTATGATAGATGATAATGGACGTCTTATGTTTTCTGCAAAAGATTTAGTCCAAAACTTATCTAAAATGGGAGATGTTATCAATGGATTATCTAAATTAGAAGAGCAAGTTAAAAAAGAAGAACAAGTAAATAATGCTAATCGAGGTGGTGTTATAACAAATAAGTATAGTCAATAAAATTAAAAAAATGAAAATAGATTGGATAAATTGTTGGAATAGTTACAAAAAAAATAGTATCTTTGATTTCACACTTAGGGCAGGATTTCTTACAATATTTGAAATTTACCTTAACTTTGATATCAATGAATATAGATTTATGATATTTAATTTAGGGTTTGAGCTCTGGAAAAAATAAACAAATGTACACTTATAAAGCAAAATGCACAAGAGTAGTTGATGGTGATACTATCGACGCTAGTATAGATCTTGGATTTGATATAACTATTAATAAAAGAATTAGACTAGCGGGTATTAATGCACCAGAGTCTAGAACTAGAGACTTAGAAGAGAAAAAGTTAGGTTTAGCCGCCAAAGAAAGATTGAAAGAATTGATGGTAAACGGAGATTTTATATTGGAGAGTAAGGAGGTAGGTAAATATGGTAGAGTTTTAGGCAATCTAATTATACAGTCAGATGATGATTCTCCTATAAACATTAATAACACTTTGGTAAAAGAAGGTTATGCAGTAGAATATGATGGAGGAAAACGATGACATGGAATTAAATTTTTATCAAGATTTAGCCTTGTATAACGAAGCGATGAATAACGCTTATCTTATTATTACAAAAGAAAAAACAGTTGATGATATTTATCATGAGATAGAAAGTGGTACTCCTGAACCTTTTTATTTACCTTTTGATCCTATAGATAAAGACGGAAGAGACTCAGGAACTATAGATCTTTTAATATCTCATTTTGAAGAATTAGAAGATTATGAAAAATGTGCTAAGTTAATTAAGATTAAAGATATATGCTCAGAGACACAAACAGAATTAGACCCGCAGCTTTAACATTTATTAAGCATGGATATTATACTTCTGCACTTTCTGGGACTAAAGATTATTACGAGTATTGGGATAATGAAAAGAAAAGATGTTTATATGGATATACATCAGGTGACTTAACAATTACAGGTAATCACTATTTTTATTTAAATTATTGCCCTATTGACAGGTCTGTTGATGAAGAGCTTCCAGATGGAACAATTATAGCAAGACGTGAAAGAACTTTTCCAGCATTTTATGATGGAGATTTTAAATATTTTAATGCTATAGATATAGCAAGAAAAACTGACAAACATTTAGTTGTATTAAAAGCTAGACGTAAAGGATATTCATATAAGGCAGCAGCAATGTTATGCCGTAACTATTTTCATGTAAGAAATAGTAAAAATTTTGTATTTGCAGGACAGAAAGAATATCTGATTGGAGATGGATTATTATCTAAAGCTTGGGAAATCCTTTCTTTTGTAGATGATAATACAGCATGGACTCAACCTAGATTAAGAGATAGGGAGATGATTAAAATGTCTGGGTATAAAAAAAATGTAAACGGAGCGGACGTAGAGCTTGGAATGAAAAGCCAAATAATGGGCGTATCGCTGAAAGACGCTCCGGATAAAGTGAGGGGTAAAGCTGGAGAGCTTATATTCTTCGAAGAGGCAGGTTCCTTCCCAGGTTTGTTAAAAGCTTGGGAAGTTACTATGCCCGTAATGCGTCAAGGGGCTAAAACTCTTGGTACTATGGTAGCATTTGGTACTGGTGGTACAGAAGGTTCAGACTTTGCAGGAATGGAGGAGTTATTTTATAACCCAGAATCTTATGACTGCTTATCTTTTGAAAATATATGGGATGCAGGAGGTACAGGAACAAGATGTGGGTATTTTATACCTATTGAGGAAAACTTAGAAGGATTTATTGATGATGATGGAAATTCTAATAGAGAAACTGCTAGAGAGTTTGAAGAAAAGAATAGAAATAAAAAGAAAGGAACAAATGATCCTAAATCTTATGATCAGTATATAGCTGAGCATCCTATGAATCCTAGAGAGGCTACATTGCAAGTATCTTCTAATTTATTTGATATAGCATCTTTACAAGAGCATTATAATAATGTCAAAGTTAATAATTTGCATGCTATTGGTAATCATGGCAGACTATACTATTCTCACGATGGTAAAATTAAATTTAAATTAGATGGAGATGCAAGACCTATACTTAGATTCCCACACAGGAAAGAAGATAACTTAGAAGGGTGTATATCTATATATGAGTCCCCATATAAAAATGAAAAACAACAAGTACCTGTAAATATGTATTTAGTTTGTCATGATCCATACGCTCAAGCTCAATCAGCGGACTCTTCATCTTTAGGAGCTGCTTATGTAATAAAAAGAGTAAATAATATATCTAGGCCTGACGATTTAATAGTAGCTAGTTATGTTGCACGTCCAAATTCTCAAGATGAGTTTAATAAAAATTTATTTATGTTAGCAGACTACTATAATGCTAAGATAGGATTTGAGAATGATAGGGGAGAAGTTATTGCTTACGCGCGTAGACATAGAAAATTGCATAGATTACAAGAAGAGTTTGAGATGTTAGATAAAAAAGATTTAAGAAGTAAAACTGTAAAACGTCAGTATGGTATGCATATGACAGAGCCAAGAAAAAGACAAGGTGAGATTTATATGAGAGATTGGTTAAATACAGTTAGAATTACAAAAGAAGATGGATCTCAAGTTTTAAATATGCATAAAATTTATGATTTAGCTTTACTCCAAGAACTTATAAAATTTAATCACACAGGAAACTTTGACCGTGGTATGGCGTTAATGGTTGGTATGTATCATACACGTGAATTATATAATGCAGAGGTTAAAGACGTCCTTGAGGACAGAGCAGTTGATGACTGGTTTGATTCCAACTATTATTAGTGTTATATATATAATACTAAATAGAAAATAGTTAAATAATTACTTTATTACTGCAAATAGTATTATTTTTGTGTACAATAGGTTAATAATATAGATATGTATTTAGGGTCAAATAAAATTCCACAACAAAAATTATCTCTTAGCAAAAAAACTACTAAATGGAGAGAACAATGCGTAGAGGCATATATAGATCTTTCCACAGCTGGTTACAGTGAAAGACGTGACTGGCTAAAAACATTATATGATTATTATAACGGTGTAATAGATGAAGCAGATTATAGATACGTACTTAAGCCTTACGGTAAAACAAGGCAAAACTTCCCCTCTAAAATGCGTAACTATCCTATTATTAAACCTATAATCGATCTGCTACTGGGAGAGAAATCTAAGAGACCTCTCAATTACACCGTTACCGTACAAAATTCTGATGCTATTACTATAAAAGAACAAGCAAAAACAGAATTATTATACAAAACATTTGAGCAACAATTTATAAACACATTAAATGAGCAAGGAGCAGAAACAGGACAACCTAGTAAGGAGGTTGAACTGCCTGCTCATATTGCTGAAATGTTTGAAAATAGTTACACAGATAATAGAGCAATCAAAGGCCAGCAGGCTATGAATTTTATTATGCAGGATCAAGAGATCTACGATAAACTTCAAAAAGCTTGGTTTAACTTTTTAATAACTGGCGAAGTGTATACGTGGAGAGGTGTTCGAGGTAGTGAGCCTTTCTACGATGTTCTTAATCCTTTAGATGTAGATTACGATAAAGATCCTGACCTTGATTTTGTAGAAGATGGAGATTGGGCATTAATAAGAAAATATGTTCACGCGTCTACTATAATTGATCATTACAGAGATTATTTAGATGATTCTCAAATTTTAAGATTAGAAGAACCTGAACATGCAAGTATGGATTCTTATTTAACTGTTTCTAATAGAGCAGATGATAGAGAATTGTATCGTGAAAGACTAATTGAGGTAGTTACTGTTTACTGGAAGAGTAGACAAAAAGTAGGATTTTTAAATTATATGGACCCAGAAACAGGTACCTGGGAAGAGCAATTTGTAGATGAAAAGTTTAGGATGCCTAAAGAAATGAAAGATGAAGGAGGGTGGATAGAATGGCAATGGATTAACCAAGTTTGGGAAGGCACTAGAATAGATGGTAATATGTATCTAAAAATGGAACCATTAGCTAATCAAAGAACTTCTTTAGATAATCCATCTAAATGTAAGTTGCCAATTAATGGTAGAAAGTATTCTGATTTAAACTCTAAAAATATATCTTTAGTATCATTAGGGATACCATATCAGTTAAATTATAATATATATAAGTATAGATTAGAACTAGCTATAGCTAAAAGTAAAGATATAATTGCTCAGTTTGATATTAATATGATCCCAAAGAAATGGGACATGGATAAATTTATGTATTATGTTGAAGGCACAGGTATTGCATGGGTAGATTATAATAAAGAAGGAATACAATTATCTCCTCAACACCAAGGTGTATTAGATTTATCTATAAAAACTATAGATCAATACATTATGTTACTTGATTCTATAATGCAAGAGTGGGAAAAAGTTTCTGGAGTAAATAGACAAAGACAAGGTGAGGTAGGGTCTTATGAAGGTAAGGCAACATCTCAGCAAGCTATTGTTCAATCTTCTCATATTACAGAAGATATATTTAGAAAATTTTCTAGATTAGAACAGAGAGACATGCAAGCATTATTAGATTACTCTAAAGAAGCATGGCTTACAGGTAAAAAAGGAATGTATGTTATGTCCGACGGAACTCAAGAATTGTTTGACTTAGAAAGTTTAGGTCATATGGAATCTGAATATGGAATATTTGTTTCAGACTCTGGAAAAGATATTGATAAGTTAGATGTTCTTAAACAATTAGCACAATCTATGGTACAGAATGGGGTACCAGCTTCTACTATTGCTGAGATGGTAGATGCAGATAATTTTAGCACAATTAAACAAAAAATTAAATCTGCAGAGAAAGCTCAACAACAATTGCAAGAAGCGCAGCAGCAATCTGAAGCTGAAGAGAACGAAGCAAAAAGGCAAGCGGATAGAGAAGCTCTTGAAAACGAAAACAATCAAAACGAAAAAGATAGAGAGACTAAAATACGTGTTGCTTTAATACAAGCTGAATCTAGAATGCAAGACAATGAATATAATGCTAATAAAGCATCAAATGAAATTGGATTAAAAGAAAGACAGGCTGATCTTAAATCAGAAGAGGTTTCAGAGAAAAGTAGATCTAATTTAGCTAAAGAAGAATTAATTAGAGAAGATCAACGTATTAAGTCTTCTGAAAGTGTTGTAAATAATGCTCAACGTGATGAAGACAGGTCAATAGCTAGAGAGGATAAAGCTAAAGACAGAGAAATTAAAAAAGCTGACCAAGCTATAAAGAAAATGACAGCTAATAAAAAACCCGCATCTAGTTAATGTTAAGCGACGATCAAAAAATACAAATAATGGAAGACGCCCTTAGACAGGGGTATGATGGGTACATGACAGATCTTTGGGCTCAATCAGACCCAGAAGAGGCTATGGCGCAACAACAAGAATCTGTAGAACCTGTTACAAATGATGCTCCAGATATATCTCCAGGGCTTCCCCCAGGTAGACCGACTCCAGGAGTTCCAGCTCCACCAATTCAAGGAGCACCTGAACCAGGGTTTCAAAGTCTAGTACAAAGTTATGAAGCAGCAGCACCTGGACAACAACCTAAAGGAGAAACTGTACAAAATACATTAGCTGATCCAGCATTTTATAGAGCTGGCGGATATAAGTTAAGAGATTCTATAGATCTTAAGCTTGATTTTAAAAGTATTGATCCTAACACTTATATAGATAACTATACAAAGTCATACAAGTATAAAGAGTTAGGAGGAATGGCAGACACAGATAAGTTTGATGAGAATACTTATGATCCTATAAACTTTGCAGAATATTATTATAAATCTGACAAGCATAAGCAAAGAATGGAAAATTCTGGATATACTCCAGCTGAAATAGATAAAAGATCTGAATTTTTAGATACAGACTTTGAAATAGATGTGAATAACAACACTGATGATAGATCTTATGCAGACCCAACAAATCAACGTATACATATAGATGTAAAAGGAGATGAAGAAAAAGGTTATAGATCTGATGAAGTGCTACCGCATGAAGTAGCTCATTTATCTACTGGATTAAAAGGTTTAAATAAAACAGATGTTAAACAAATTTCTGACAGACATAAAATAGTTAAAGACGGAGGAAAATTTACAACTGAAGAAGAAGAGTATAGATGGGCTTTAGAAGCAAAAGCTGATTTAGATTCTATACGATACTTATTATTTCAAGCTGATATTTATGATGCAGGTTTAGAAGATTTTGATTTTTATGATTTAACTAAAGCAAAAGAATTATTAGGTGACTCAGAAATTTTAAGAAGAGTATTAGAAAATTACGATGAAAATGATTTTATGTGGCTTATGAATAATGTAGCTATAGGAGATCCTACAGAAGAGATGTTTGATGATACTACATATGCAAGAAAGGGAGGATTTTCTAAAGAAGGGTATAAAGAAAATAGCCCACATAGAAATAGACCATTTAATATAATAAAAGGAGAAAAGGGAGGTACTCGAATAACCATGAAAGGTGTAAAAGGACCTTTACTTGCTTTTGACAACTTAGGAAATAAAGGTATATTAAAACCAGAAGGTGAATATAAATTTGCTGGTAGTAGTGTAATAGAGACTCCACTTAGAAAGAAAAAAAGGAAAACAGGAGGTTTATGGGCTAATATACATGCAAAAAGAAAAAGAATAGCTTCGGGGTCAGGTGAAAAAATGAGAAAACCAGGATCAAAAGGGGCTCCTACTAACAGAGCTTTAAAACGAAGTCAAAATTAAGTGTTATATATTAAAGTGGCACTCTAAATAAACTTTAATGCTAAAAAACTAATTAATAATTATTAAATTTGTAAACCAATGAGTACAGACGATAAAAAAATCAATGTGGATGACATTACATTTGACGATATGTTAGATGGTGGCATCGAAGATTCTCAAGAGTCAATAGACGCTGAAGAAGAAGAAGTAATAGAAAATGAACAGTCTCAAGAAAATAGTGATCAAACTTCTTTGGAAGATGACATTGAGGCTAAACAGGACGAAGGTCAGAAACATGAAGAGGTCCTTGCGGAGGCAGAAATTCCGGAAGAACCAACTGGCAATCTTACTAAAAAAACTGCAGAAACTGCAGAAGAAGAAACACAAGCAGTAGACGAAACTGTTGTGGGCCAAGTGTTAAGTTCGTTAGGATATGAAACTGACGAAGAAGCAGAGAAGTATGAAGATACTGCGGAAGGCTTAACGCAAATGACAAAAGATGTTGGATCTCAAATTGCTGAAGAGCAATTAGATAGATTATTTGAACAATATCCACTTGTTGGGCAACATTTATCCTATGTGATGAATGGGGGACAAAGTCAAGATTTTATGACAGTTAATGATCCCCAATCTGATTATTCAAAAATGAAACTATCAGAGAAAGATCTTAGAGGACAGAAATATATACTTTCTGAGTATTTTAGAGCTAAAGGTCATGATGATAAATTTACCAATGAAATTTTAGGTGATTATCAAGATGGCGGAAGGCTTTTTAATAAAGCTCAGTCTGCTCAACAAGAGTTAGTGCAAATGCAAAACCAGTACAAACAACAAATGGTACAGCAACAGCAACAACAACAACAAGAGCAGGATAAGGAACAAGAGAAATTTTGGAACGGTGTATATGATACTATAGATCAATCAAAAGAATTTCAGGGAATACAAATACCTGATAGGGAGAAATCAAAATTTTTTGATTACCTCTCACAACCAGTAACCAAGGAAGGTTACACACAAAGAGACGTAGATTACGGTGAAGCAGAAATGGATGTTAAACTTGCAATGGACTTTTTAATGTATAAAGGATTTAATCTGGAAAAACTGATAAATACTAAAGCTAGAACTAAGAGTACACAATCTCTTAAGGATAGAATTACTAAACATCAGGAAACAGTAAAAAGTGCAAGAAAAGTAAGTAAGGCTCCAAGTAAAGCGGTCGATATAGATGACCTTGATTTAAGTCTTTTTTAACCTATTAATTTTTAAAAAATATAATTAGATATGGCATTACAACAACAAGGTAAGAACATTAGCGTTATTAAAACGTTTTATAATGATTCTCAAATGACAGACATGAATAGTCTGGCAAACGCTTTGCAATCTAAGCCTACTGAATTATCTCCGATTATTACCCATTTGGCTGGTAGAGACGATAAAAGATTTCCACTATCATTTTTGACTGAGGGAGTTGGTAACGTTAAGTCAATGGATAGATTGGAATATGAATATCGTGTTAGAACTCATACGAGAAAGACACGACCAGTACAGGTTGCTTTAAGCGGAACAAACGTTGGCCTTGGAGGCTCAGCGTTTGAATTAATCTTTCCAGACAAACATTTTGTGTTCCCATATGTACTTGTAAACTCAAAAGGTGAACAAGCACGTATAATGAAGGAACCAACACCAGTGTCTGACCAAGGTTACAAATATACATTACAATTAGTTAACCCTGCAGCTTCAGCTACATTATCCGGTGGATATTCAGTAGGTGATCTTTGGGCGCAATTATACGCTCCAGTAGGAGTTGATTTCTCTCGTGGAAACGCTTCAAACTGGGAAACTCCGGGAATGGTTCGAAACAAGATTGGTACAGTAAGAAAATCATATCATATGTCTGGTAACGCAAAAGACTATGTGGTAGAATTTGGATTACCTACTAAAGGCGGCAAGATGACCAAACTTTGGATGGATTATGAAGAATATCAACACATGCTTAACTTTAAAGAAGAGTGTGAGATGTTCTACTGGTATGGACAAAAAACATATAATAATAGTGGTAATACTACTATGAAAGATGAAAATGGTCAACCAGTAATTGTAGGTCCTGGATTATTAGAGCAAATAGTTAATAAAGAAACTTACTCTGCTATGACAGAAACTAAGATTAAAAATATTATTGGGGACTTATTCTACGGAATGACTGATTCTCAAAATAAACAAGTTACGCTTTACACTGGTACAGGAGGTATGCGTGAATTTGATGAAGCTTTAAAAGGACACTTTACTAACACTACTACTTCTGGTGGTAGCTGGAAAGTAGGTGGAGAAAATAGATTCATCACTGGTTCAGGCAGAAACTTAGGTATGACAGGGTACTTTACTTCGTACGAGCATATTGATGGACATAAAGTAAATGTAGTTAAACTACCTTTATTTGATCACGGTCCAGTTGCTCAGGCACGAGCTAAACATCCTACTACTGGATTCTCACTAGAATCTTATCGTATGGTATTTGTTGATCAATCAAATTATGATGGTCAAGCAAATCTTCAGATGCTTTCTAAGAAAGGTCGTGAAATGATGAGATGGTGTGTTGCAGGTAGTGTAGTGCCTAGAGGATTTGATGCAGGCTCTTCCAGAGCTTCTGATGTTGACGGTGCTTCCGTTCACATGTTGAAGACGGCAGGTATTGTATTGAAACGTTTTGATACGTCTCTAGACATTGAATGTGTAGCGTCATAGGGTAGCATAAGGATACTTATGTTATATTCACGTTGCATCGTGAGTCTATATAAATTGGTTTTTAGTTAGGTTGTGGGGAAGCAATTTCCCACTTCCGCTAAAAGCTTTCATTTAGAGGGATTATTCTTTCTCTCTATTATTAATAATTAAAAAAGAACTGTAAAATGGCAAGTAAAAAAGTATTCTTGAGGAGAAAAACAATTGATAATTTTCTACCTGAAGTAGTAAGAGCTGAGGCTACAATGAAACTCAGCAGTGTTTTCGTTAATAGACAACCATTAAAAGGGTTTGATCCTAAAGACGAAAAAAAATATCTAAATGGAATATTAGATGTTGACCCAGATAATCATGATTGGCCAAAATATTCAAAGTTATTTTGGGCAGAATTGAGTATCAAAGTTGGATTTGAAGGAGTTGAATTAGAAGTTGGTATGAATGATAAAGGCGATCCTATACAAATAATGGATTGGATTAATTATAACTTCGCTGTTAGGCACCCACATGTTGCTTTATCAGAAGAAGAAATGAATTCGCAGTATACTAAACGATTTTATATTCAAGATATCTCTAAAGATGAAATGAAAAAGAATCTTAAAATTCAATCTAAAAAAGACGCAGATAAAGAATTTATTAAGATCTCTTCTGATAAAAGAAGAATGGCTTGGGTACTAAGACTTATGTCTAGTATGAATCCTGATATTATGAGTAGAGAACAAATAGAAAATTCTTTGTATGATTTAAAAGAGAAAGATCACAAGAAATTTTTTAACATTGTAAGTGATAAACATCTTGAAATGAAAGCAGAAATTGAAGAGATGGTTAGTGCTGGAATTTTAAGAAAGATTGGAAATCAAACTATCTTTATAGATGAGATATTAGGTGACACATTAGAAGACACCATAATACATTTAAAAGATAAAAAGAATTCTGGTAAATTAACAATATTAAGAGCAAAACTTAAAGAATTGGCAGTATAAATGACAATACAAGAAATGCATCGATCAGTAATGCAGGGCGTTGATAAAATTAACGCCCAAGTTGCTGACACTATATTATCTTGGGAAATTGACATAGAGTTAAATAAAGCTATTCAAGCATATATATCTACTAGATTTCAACAGAATAATAAACATCAGCAAGGATTTGAAGAGTCTCAAAAGAGAAGAGATGATCTTAGAACGATGATACGAGAGGTAGAGTATGCAACTTCTTTTAAAGAAATTGTTAGAGCTGACACTCATTCGTCTGGTGCATTATATACAGATACATGGCTTATGCCAGATGATTATATGCATCTTATAAATGTAAATGCTGTTGTACAAAGAAGATTAGATTGTACTAAACTAGCGTACCAGTTACAAGATCAAGATGAAGTATTTTATTTTACTACATCTTTAAAAAACTTTACAGCTTTTAATGGCGGTCCGTGGCTAGATGAGATATGGATAGTTAATAGCACTGAGTTAGAGTGGGCAGATGAAGGATGGTTCGGCCAAATGTTGTGGGCAGCAAATCCAGATTTTGCAGGATTAAATTATCCAACCCAAGAGCAACTTGTTATAGACTCTATTGTGCAAGCGGGAACACAAAGTATAGCTGTAGGTGGGCTAGAACCTCAAATACCATTTCCAATTTTTTGGGAGCAATGGGATCAGGGAACTCCTACTATGGCAGGACAAGTAGGAATGGGAGAAATAGCAACTACTGCTATGGGAGCTTATAATTTTCCAGGTGAGCACATTTGGGTAATAAATTTAACTGAGAGTACAATTGATGACATGGGAGGTCTTTTTGGTGATGGAGAATCACAACTTAACGCAGACCCATCATTAGGTCCAGTTACAACATTGGTAGGCAGAATTAATAATACATCTGTAACATTTTCTCCAGTTAGACAAGGATTAGATACAGCTCATAGAAGAGTTCCATCAACTCCTGATTTTATAAGAGAAACATATTCTTGTAGATTAGTTCAACATGATGACATATTTAAAATGGTTGATGATCCATTTAATAAAACAAAATACAGTAGCCCTTTAACTGTAATGAGGGGACAGAGAATAGATATATATTCAGATGATATATTTCTAACAGATAAAATAAGGTTAACTTATTTAAAAAGGCCACAGGCGGTGAATATAGCTGAAGATTTAGGTTGTGATTTACCTGAATCAACACATGAAGAAGTTTGTAAACTGGCTGTGTTAAGTATCTTGGAAGAAATTTCCGATCCAAGAATGCAGACCCACTTAAGTCAAGTGGATAGAATGGAATAAAATTTATTAATTTAAAAAAAATTTAAAATGGCAAGACAATTTTTAATAGGAGAATTAGGCTCAACGGCCTATACTTCTGGAAAGCTAGCTGACACAGGATTAAATATTGAAGCATTATCAGTTGCTGATGATGAAGGTCCGATCAGTTGGGCTGTTGGCGATGCAGTTCCTGATATGATTAGATTCGTTCAAGGTACTACATCAGGACCAAATGTATTTTCAAACTGGGTAAACCCAAGAAATATAATAGTTGCGGACGGTAGTTCAGCAGAAACTTCTACTTGTTGTGAGGTAGATCTAGTAATGGCTGGTACAACAGATTTAGTTACTGGTGGTAAAATCAACAACTGTGATATAGAACTTAAATTCGTACATAAAAACGGATTAGTAGAAGAGTTCTGGAATTTATCAGCAAGTGTTGGTATGACTGCGGCTGATCCAACAAAAGATGAAGCAGCAGTACAAGCGGCTATCAAAACTGCATATGATGCAGCTGTAAAACCAGACTGGTTAATGGCTACATGTAGTGTAGATGATTCTGTAGCAACTGCGCCAACTGGTGCAAGTGTTATCAGTACTCCAGCTACAACTACAGTAACATTTACTGGAAGTACTCCTGGATCAACTTTAACATCTTCAGGCGATGCTTGGGATGGTGATGCAGTTCAGTTTATGGTAATAGTTACAGCTACAAATGATATAGATACTCAAACTTATACACCAGCTGTTTTACTTGCTGGAGATAATGGAGTAGGTACTTATTATAGTGCAAAGAAATTTGAAGAAAAAAGTAGAGGTATTATGTACGGCTACTACAACAGACGTAATCTTCCTAACACTCCAGACTTTGGAGCTGTAAGCGGAAGTACTTATGACTTTCTTACTATAGTAGCAACTAAAGATGGTAGCGCAGCAAGCGGACAAATTCACGGAGTAGATAACTTAGATGAAATATTTATAGCAGGTAAAGAAGGCGTGGCAACATGGTCTGAAGATGCTAATACATGTTTTGTTGATAAATTGAATGCTATTTTAGCAGCAACTAATCCTACATTACCAGGAGTTTCAGTTTAATCATTAATCTTATAAAAATAAAATAAAATGGCGAATACAGCAAGGAGATCAGATGGTCTCAACCCGAAAATTTTTGATGGTGGTGCTCTTAAATATGAAAGAAATTTTAATAGATTTCTTACTGGTAACTACATCGGAATGACACTTCAAACTAAAGATAATGCTGCATGTGATGCAGGGTTTACTATGTTAGATGGAGAATATTACAATGCTAAATGGTTAGGAGATGGCACTATGCCTTTAATTCTTCCAGCTGCTAAAGCAGGTGCTTTTACAATACTTAGAATATCAGAAGCTTGTGACGGAGGAACTAACATGACTGTTACATGCGCAGGTTCTGATAAGTACGCAGCTCATACAATACAAATTCCAGTTACTGATTTAGGTGACGGAATAGTAGCTGCTAGAAATAGAAGTATACCTACAGACTTTACACAAGATGTAGCGTTAACTGCAGGTTCTATTGAAGCAGGTGATGCAGCAGATACAGTTTTAACTGTAGAAGCAACAGCTTCTAATAATCAATTAGCAGTTGGAGCAGAGTTTGGATTTTTCTGTAAAGATGAAGGCTTTTGGCACTACTCTTTCTTAGGATCAGAACTAGGAAACGGCGCTAAAAATGGTGCTTGGGCAACATCTTAGTAATATAACAACAATATAGATTAGGGGGTCTACGGATCCCCTAAATCTATTTAATCTTAATTTTTTCATGGCGGTCAAACTATCACTTACCCCTGATTGTAGGTTGTTAACCTACACTTTACAGGGAATTAATTCAGAAATTTTAGCAGGAGGAGGAGTTGGAGATGTAGATAGTGTGCAAGATTTAGCAAGTGTTGAGGTATACAATAATGGTGCCTTAGTAACTACTATTACTGACACACTATTTGATATTTCAAATGACGGAGGATATTTAAATACTTTTACAATTAGTGTTCCAGGTGTAATAGGAGATGATCCTGGCATTATAACACTTTTAATGCAAGATTCAGCAGGTAATACATCAAGCTCTGCTATACTATCATCATGCGAACTTGATTGTTGCTTGGCTCAAAAAGTTTTAGATCTTACACATTGTACAGATTGTAATCCAAAATGTAGCGATAAGCTAGCAAAAGCTCAAAAATTATTTTTATACATAGAAGCTATAAGAACTATGTTATCTCAGTTAGGTGATGATATTACTCAAAATGAAGGAGTTATTTCACAAACAATAGATACTTATAATGCAGCTAAAGAATTATGTTCTGACAGTTGCGGATGTAATTGTTAATTATGGCAAAGAGTTATAAATCAACTTCTAAATCAGTTAAATCAAGTGCGGCGAGCAGAGGGACAACTAGTACGTCTAAATCTTCTACGTCTGGATCTGGATCTGGATCTGGATCATCAGGATCTAGAACACCTGGAGGATCTACGTCAGGAGGTGCATCAGCTACTGCCTATTCTACATCTTATGCTACGTCATCTACTTCATTAATAGCTTCTGAATTATTTTCAGCTAATATGCCAAAGCTAGTTCAAGGAGTAGCTTATGTTCAAAAATCTAACGAACTGCATATTGATATATTATATAAAGATTCTCCTGAATATGATAAAGTTGTAAATGTTTTAGATCCTAGTGCGATACAGAATTTAACTACGACATACAGTCCTGGTAAAATCCATTTAACTTATAAAAAGTGGAGACAACCTAAACAAACTAATAAATCTTTAACTTTAATTTTTGCAACTGGAGATAAAAAAACTGTCTCTTTAAAAGTACCTGGCAAAAAATCTCATTTAAAAACCCCAGTTACTACTGTAACTTCTGCGTTAGCAACATCGCCATATGAAAATATGATGGCTGTTGAAAATGGGCAGACTCAAAATAATACATTATCTGTAGGAGTATTTCCAAAATCAGATCCTTATGATGTATTTAGATTTAAAGGTGTTTTTTCTTATAATTTACCATTTGTATTTTATATAAACTCAGATTCTTTAAACGAAGTTTTTGTAGATAAAGGGGTAGAATCAGTAGTAAAAACTGTACAAAAAGGAATTGATCCTAGAGGAGTAGGACATTTATATCCTGGAGAATTAGAACAAGAAGTTCAATTTATAAATATAGTTGGAAATGAAGATAGTGCAGTAACTGATAGAGATGAACTATTAAATAAATTAGATTCATCTGCTTTTACATCTGGATTTTTATATGGTAAAAATTTATTTGATATAGAAGATGATGCAAAAAGAATATATGTATGTGTAAATGAAGGAGATTCTTCTTATTGGGGAACAACTCTTAAAGACTGTGATGGAAACACAATTGATACAAGATACACAACAGGTGAAGACGCTGCAGTATTTTTAGACGGACAATGTTGTACAGATACATGTCAAGATTTATCAATAACATTAACAAATACAAGTGATACAGATGCTAATTTTGCTACAAGTGTTGGTAAGATAAAAGTAGAAGTGACAGGAGGTCAAGGTGATTATTCATATAATGTTACAAATGGTTTTACTGGTACAGATACTACTACAAGCTCTCCAGACGCAGAGCATGAATTTACAGGATTACCATTTGCTTCGGATGAGCAATCTCCATATAAAATTATTGTAACTGATGCTAACGGGTGTAAAGTTACATCATACATACATTTAGGTAGATTAGAAGGCTCTATTGGATTAGTTCAAGGATGTACAGATTCTGGATCTATGACATATGATTCTTCTGCAACTTTAAATACAGGATGTGTTTACTGCAAACAGAAAGGTCCTAGAGGAGAAGATTACGGAGGATTATCTTTTGGAACTTCTTTGGCAATTTCTCAACCTACAGGAGAAGAACTTATTATTAATGAGTCTAGTAGAGTAACTGATGCAACTGCTGTTGGTAATTCTGACGGTAAAATTTACTTTAGAGGTTCTGTAGCTCTTCCAGCACTTGCTGCAATTAATCAAGATGTTGATTCAGATTACAGCTTAGCTCTTAAAGTTATAGGCGCGAATGAACGTGCAAACGATATAACTAATACTGAAATATTAGCTTTATCAGATGCAGCAACTGCTACTGGAGATTTAGAAAATGAATTTGGAAGTTTAGCTAGAGGTTGGTATGCTATTGTAGCAACAGTATCAAATGTTACAGCATTAGCTAATTGTAAATCTATATACAGATTTAAAGTTGGGTATGGAGGATGTATAGATCCTTTAGCGTCTAACTTTGATAGAGAGGCAGAATATCAAACTGAAAATACTTGTGAGTACAATTGCTCTGAAAAAAATGCAAGTATTATAGTTAATAAAACAAATTCACCATGTGTAAAAACTGTTAGCATTCCTAGAATACGTCAAAATGAAAGTATTACATGGAAAATTGGAGGCGAGAATAAATTTGGTCCTGGACCACATTTAATTCCAGCTGGAGAATATGTTTCAGTATACATAGAAAATGCAAAAACTAAATGCACTAGAAGTGCTGAATTGTTTATACCTGAAGAAGATTGTGGGAAAGAAGGAGTAAATGTTGAAGGAGACAATGCTGATAAATTCCAGGTAATGAGCAGCATGAGAATGAACACTGGTGGATGTACAGATATTCACGCAGTTAATTATAACTGTGATGCTATTTGGGATGATGGAACTTGTATACCTGTTGTTACGGGATGCACTGATCCAACTTCAAACAATTATAATCATGAAGCAAATACAGATGATGGTTCTTGTGATGATGCTATAATAGGATGTTTATATCCAAATGCTATTAATTATAATCCATTAGCTACTATCAACGATGTTACTACCTGTAACTTCCCTGGACTTGGATCGTCTGGAGCATTTGGAGGAGCTATGGTAGTAGAAACACAAGTAGAATGTCCAACTACAGGAGGTGTTAATAGTGGAGATTGGGATCCGTATGAAAAAAGTAATATAATAGAATTTTTTGAATTTAATGTAGATGTATTCGCTGATATATTAGATGGCTCTAAATTATCTGCTTATCAAATAGGAACAGGAGGAGTATTTGAAGTTCAAGGATTTACACCAGATCAATTAACATTTCCGTTAGATGAAATGAGTAATTTAACAGCTGCTGGAACTTGGAAGATAGCAGGAACAAATGCAAATATTTATAAGAGTTATACTAATGCTAATGGTCAGGGATATGGTTGGAATGGACTTAATTCATCTGCCAATCCTAATGTAGATTATGATGCTGGGAATGGAATTCTTCCTGGTACTATGAGAACAGAAGGCGCTACTCTTACTTTTGGAGCTGGCGGACTTAATTCATCTACTGCACACAACTGGGTAGCTGATGAAGGAGCAGGATTAGGACCAGGAGTATATATCTGGGAATTAAAATTAAAAATGTCTACAGGTAAAACTATTTACTATAGAATGATAAAGCATGAGCCTAGTCAATTTAATTCTATTTGCAATAATATTCAACAGGTTGATATTCTTCCTCAAGTTCATTGGGGATGTACTGACCCTCTTGCTTCAAACTATACTGGGTATACAGCAGTTGATGCTACTCTTTTTGCAAGTTTAGGAGGTGATGTATTAAGTGATGATCAAAGTTCTTCAAACAGTGGAATGGAGTGGTATGGAAGTAGTCAGGAAGCTGGTTTAGAAGTTGAAGGTTTATTATTTGGTGGTGGTATAAGTAATGGAGGTCAACGAACAAAATGTATTTATAATCAGGGCGGTAAAATGTGTCTTCCACCTAGAATAGATGATAATATATCTTATTTAAATGAATGCGTAATGAATGGCACAGTTAATTGGTATAACAATCATATTACTGGAGGAAGTGACTTATGTGAAGATATAGCACTTTGGACAACTGTAATGATAAAATATTTAATTTCTAGAAAAGGATTAGAATGTATGTACAATTGCTCAGATAAAGCAACAGTAGATTACACTCCTGTAAGTTGTGAAGAAAAATGGAAAGCGGGAGGAGAACGTATGTGGACATATGATAGTACTACTTATCAAGGAAATGGAGATTACGCACAAGGAACAGTAATTAAATTTGATAATACAAGTTTACTACCTTGGATGGGAGAGTCTGTTGAGCCTCAATATTGGCTTCCTCTAAGATTTGGTCCAGGTGTAAATGGTAATCCATATGGGCGAGGAGGACGACAAGGATGGTGGAGAAGATGTATAGATGACAGAATTTTAACAGAAAATACTAATTATTTAGATAAATTTTTTAAATTTGCAACAAGATATTGTAAATCTTGTAATCCATGCTCGTTTGTAACAGGGAATCAAAATTCTTTTGTAATACCTACAGAATCCTTTGCATACAGTACTGACGGTGACGATCATCTTACAGTAGGAGGTCTTTTCTTAGATATAGACGGAGATGAAATAAGGTAATAATATATAAAATAAAATAAAATGGCAGAAATAACTTCATTAACTAAAATCTTAAAAACCAAAGTAGGTCTTCAAGATTATTTCGTAGTTGCAAATTCAACTACAAAAAAAGCTAGAAGATTACAAGTTCAAGCAATGTTTTCTACATTGACTACAAAAGGAACTGGAGGAGAATCTTTATATTCTGGCGTTACAAATGGTAATCAATTAAATTTTAAAGGTATAAAATCTGGGGATACTACTAAATTTACAGTAGCTACAACTTCTGATAATTTAGTTTTAAGCTTAGTTGAAGCTGGCATTGATCTAAATAATTGTAATAATGCAACTTCTAAATTTTTAAAAACTGTTGACCTATCAAAAGGAACAGGCACTTTAGGTGTTAATAGAGGAGGGTTAGGATTAACTACTATTACAAAAGGTTCTATACTATATGGAAGCGCATTAGACACATATTCAACTTTAAATATGGGAGCAATTAATGGGCAACTATTAATAGGTAATGCTACAACAGGTATACCTACATTAGCTACATTAGCTAGTTCAGATGCTTCAATAACAATTACTAATAGTGCAGGCGCAATAGATTTAATAGCTGCTGCAACAAGTGTTTTAAAAACAACTTTAGATTGCTCAGTATATAATGTTAATTTAAATGATGCCGCAGGAAATAGTTTTTTAAGCGGTGATGGTACAGCAGAAGGGGTCCATGTAGATGCTACAGGATATGTATTTATAGGAGATACTTTACCAACTGTTCCCACACTAGATTCTCAACTAACATTAGGAGGAAACGCAACAACTGCACTTACTATAGGTAATATAAATAGCTATGCTGCTAGAACTGTTAAATTTCAAAATGCAACAGGAACAAACGCTGGTTTAGCTGCTACAATTCAAGGAGCTGATGCATCCGGCACTAATCAAACAGGTGGGGCTATGACAGTAGAAGCTGGTAGCGGTACAAATACTACTAGAGGAGGACATACTTACGTTAGAGGGGGAGGAAACTCTGGAACGTCAGGTAAAGGTGGAGATTTATATTTACAAACCTTTAATGCTAGTGATACAGCAACTACAGCTATAACAATAGCAGGAACTAATCAAGCAGTTGCAATTGCTAATACTACAACACTGGGATCAAATGCAGAGTTACTTATGGGATCTGGGGCTCTTAAGCCTGGGTCAGGAGGACTGTGGAGATCTACACCAGTTGTATTAACAGATGCATCTACTGTAAATTTAACAATAGGAAATAATGCTGGTAGAACTAATGTAATACAAGATGTATCTGCGCATACTACAATAAATCTTCCTACGCCAAGTTCTGGCGGTGGAGAATATTACCATTTTATATATGGTGGAGCATCCGCAGACGCTCAAAATGCAATTATAAGAACAACTACTACAGATAATAGTGTGTTCTTTAAAGGAGCAATTACACATTTAGATACAAATGCAGATAATGTAGCTGTATTTTCAAATGGTAGTTCTAATGAACAACTAACTATAACAACACCCCAGACAATAGATATTCATTGTTTGGCTTTAAACGCAACTACTTGGTATATTTGGGGACATGCATGTTCCGTTACTGCGCCAGCATTTGCAGATTAATAACTAATTTATAAACTTTAAAATCAATTTAAAAATGGCAACAACAACTAAAAAACTTAAAACAACGTGTGGAGAACTAGTAGATTTAATGAATGGACATTTTGGTGTACAAGATGTACCAGGAAAAGACTTTGCTATGATAATCTCTAGAAATATGACTAAACTACAAAGTACTTTAGCTCATGTAGAAAAAGTAGGTAAACCTTCTGAAGAATTTATGAAATTTGCTCAAGAGATGCAAAAAATGCAACAAGCTGGAGCAAAAGATTTATTAGAAGAAATGGAAAAAAAGAATGCAGATCTTATAGCAGAAAGGAAACTTCAAATGGAAAGAGTTCAAGAATTACTACAAGAAGAGGCTGAGGCTGAATTAGAAACTATTCCTAATGATTTATTACCTGCTAATATTTCTGCTAAACAGCTTAATAATTTAGAAAAAATAATAATATAATATGGGAATTTCAAAAGAAGAAATATATCTAAAACAAATAGCAGCGGAGTCATCTGCTGCTATGTCTCCTAACGCGACAATAATGTTTGGAGATACAGAGCAAAATGAATACGTAGGACCTTTTTACGCATTAACAGCTTTAGCAGAAGCTGTTATTGATGTTAGTCAGTGTACTTTAGGTATTAAAACTAGAACAGGTGCAAGCACAATGGGGGTAAATACTACTAATGTTACAATTCCAGCAGGAGTTACTATTTATGGTACTTTCTCTAGCGTTGAATTAGATAGTGGTACTGTATTAGCATACTCTAAACCACAGACAACTGTAACAGTAGCTACGTAATGGATTTAGGACTATCTGCTCTTACTACAAAACACTCAACTAAAAGGCAGGGTGTTGCCCGCGCGTGGACTGACATTGGTGGACTTATTGGGCATTGGGATTTTTCTGATGCTTCTACTATGTATACAACTACAGGAGGAGGTACTAATGTGTCATCTGACAATGATAATATTGGTAGAATAATGAATAAAGTTACTAGCGATAATCAGTTTGGAGTATCTTTAAATGCTTCTGGATTTCCTAAATATAAAACAGGAGGAGCTAATAGTAAAAGTTATGGAGACTTTGACGACGATTGTTTAAGATGTTCTTATAATGTAGGCAATGTAGCTACTAGTATATGTTCTTACTCTGCTGTAAGTTTTCAAGGAACAGCTATTTTTTTTGTTATAGATCCATCTGATGCAACATATTCTTCAGATAAGCGATTATTTAATCTGTGGGGTAGAGACTATAATTTAGAGGGTCTAGGTGGCTTTGAATCAAACTCAATCTCGTTTGGGATAGAATCAGATGATGATGAAATGAGAGCAGTTATATACGATGGTGGTGGATCTTCTGTCCAAGATACAGGAATAGATAATACAACTGGTGCCCAATTATGGACTATGGCTTATACAGCTACAGGAGATTTATCAAATTGTGGAGTTCTATATAAAGATGGAAATGGTGGCAGCCCTTTTACTATAGATTTAAGCGGTCAGGATCTTACAATTAACTCAGAAATAGAGCTTGGTAAACAGGGGCCAGGAGCTCAAGCTGCAAATCAAGGAGGTGTATTTTCTATAGGACACCAAACAAGTTCTATTGGAGGCACAGTTGGTTCTAATTGGAAAGGTAAAGTATATGAATTTTTAGTTTATAATGTAGGCCTGACTGCTACAGATAGAACATTAATTGAAACACATTTAAAAACAAAATACGGAATATCATAATGAAAAATATAATAATTTTACTTATCTTTATAGGTAGTGCGTGTAACGCACAGGTAAAAAACTTTTTTAAGTACTCTACTTTTTACACTTCTATGAACATGAATACCTCTTTTATTGAAAGAGATGATTACATAGCAGTAGATAAAGGATATGAAGATGTAACTAAACTAAATCCTTATGACTATAATTTAACTATAGGTTTAAGAAAAATAGCAAGATTTGATTATGAATACAAAGTTAAAACATGGTATTATGGTACTGAAAAGGGTATTGCAGACAATGTTACTATTGGCAATAGTATTGGTTGGGAGTATCTATTTAATTATTCATTTATACGTAATCGTGGTGATAAGTTTACTGAGCAGAATTTCTGGCTTAGATACCTTGGACATCAATGCGTAACAAAAGTTCAATATAAAGATAACCAACGGGTTAATCTTAAATACATATCTTTTGATACAAGATACAGAATAAACTCAGGTAACTGGGATTTTACAGTAGGAGCAGTGGTTAGAGCTCATCCTGCTTATGGCTTTGTACCTATTAGGGATTTCTGGGTACCAGGCGAATCAACCTTTCAACAATTAGCAGAAGACTTTGGATATGCTCCCGAACAATGGATCCAAGGGTTTTATGTTAATAATAACTGGTATGCTGTATCAGGAGGTGATTCTACTCTTGTAGCAACAAGCAATGATGAGTTCTTTAACCACTACTTTGGGGATGCTGTTGCATCTTTTAATGAGAGAGAGTTAGAAAAACTTGGAACACAAAAAGAAATTAGTGCTGTACTTGGTATAGCATATTATAAATATACTCCTAAATTTTGGCTACACACTTGGTTTAATTGTTTGCCTTATCATTACGGACTAGATGAGTATTCATTTGAATACGGTGATGAAAACTGGGATACGTTTGAGTGGGATTCAGGAGTGGTATTAGGTGCTAGAGTTACAAAACACTTAGGTATTTTTGTAGAAGGCACACATATGAAATACTGGGAGAAGCCAGTATATGAAATGAAATTTGGATTTAACTATTTATTCTTTTAATTATGAAAAAATTATTTATTATATTATTTGCGTTTATTGGCTCGTTTGTCAATGCGCAAGACTACGACTTTCAAGAAATGTGCGTAGCATGTGCAGAATCTAACGGTTACTACTGTGGTGATGATCCGGCAAACTGGACACAATATGCTCCATTAGGATGCGTTCAAGAGGCTTGGCTTAATGATGGGTGGGAAGACTGTGTTGATGCAGAAGACGAAAATGGTGCTGTTCCTACAACAATAGAAGAATGCGCCCCTGAAGAAGTACCTTGTGATACAGTGTATGTAGACATACCTGTAATAGAATATGAGTATATAACAGAATACGATACAATAGTTGAGTATGAAACAATTATAGAAACTCAGTATATAACACAGATAGTTATAGATACTTTAGAAGTAGAAGTTTTTGTACCAGAGTATATATATGTTACTGATACAGTATATGCAGATGTTTTAGATACTATGTACATTGATGTTATAGAATACGTAGAAGTTATTGTATATGATACAATAGTAGAAGTAGAGTATGTTGAATTTATAGTAACAGAGTATATTGATTGTAACTCTGGGTTACCATGTAATAGTGGTATAGAGGAAATATTAGATAAATCTAATCAAACAGGTCTTATGTATAATATTTTAGGGCAACCAATAAAACGTCCTGAAAGTATTTATATAGAAGATGGTAAAATAAAATATAGATTATAATGAATATATTTAAAGATGATAATAACTGGAATGAAAAGTCTATAATTGGTTTTGTAGCATTTTTAATTATGGTATTGATAATGATTGCTGATCTAGTGACAGGATGGGTAGGTAAAGATCTTATCATCAATGAATTTGTATATGACTCATTTGTATGGGTTGTATTAGGCTGCTTTGGGATAAGTGGTGTAGAAAAGTTTGCTAAAAAATAATGACAGTTTATAAAAAAAATACACATCAACATTTAGGTAGATTCATAGGAGCTACTGCAGATGGCGAAGGAGAACTTTCTTTTGACGGTTCTACTGCTGATGGTATATGTACTTTTGGTGGTGCTGGACAAGTAAATGTTGAAGCAGCTGCAACAGTTAGTGCTGGAGCTTTAAAGCTTGGGGCCGGAAGTAGTGGATTTGTTCAAACTGATAACATTAGTTCAGGGTCTTCGTCAGGAGCTATAACTGTTGGGTCAGGACATTGTAGTACTGGAACTAATACAAATTCTGGTAATATAGTAAATATGTTAGGTAACTCGACAGGAACTGGCACTAGCAACTGCTACTGGTACGGACCTAAACCAGGAAGCTCAGGATCTTCTACTAATTTAACTTTACTTAATCTAATGGCTCACTGGACTTGTGATGGGAATAATAAATTTAAATTTATGGAGCCTGGGACAGGTACAGATAATTTTCAAATTGAATTAAAGGGGCATGGAGAAACTAGTATTACTACAACTGACGGGGCTTCTACTGCTGCTGATCTTACTTTTCAAGCAGATGGAGACTTTAGGGTTATTATAGCTGATGCAGAAGATGCAAGAGATTTTGAAGTTCAAATGACCGGATCTACTAATGAATTTTTTAGACTTGGGGGAGAGGTTGAAAACTTTTCACGGCTAAGAATGTTTGAAATGGGAGGTGATTCTACGGCTGATTATTTTAATATAGAAGTTATTGAACATGGAGAAACTAAGTTAAGCACAGTAGATGCTGCCGCAGCAGCAGCTCATTTGGAACTCGAAGCTGATGGAAACATAACACTAGATGCAGCTGGAAACATAATACTTGAAGCAGCTGGTAATGCTGTAACAGTAGACACAGAAACTTTTACAATTGATGGTGGTTCAACAGGCTCTATGCCATCTCTTGATTTAACTTCAGCATCAACCGCACAATTTGGTAGTCAGATTTATTTATCCAGAACATCAGCTGGTGCTGACAGTCAAGATATAGGTAGAATTATTTTTAGAGGGAAGAATGATGCTGGTTCACCAGAAGATATTGACTACGCTTTAGTGAAAGCTGAGGTTAAAGACGCGACCGACGGAACTGAAGAAGGTATGTTTACAATTCAAGTTGGTTCTCACGATGGTGAACTACAAAATGGTTTAGTGATTGAATCTGGTGACGTAGAAGATGAAGTTGACGTTACAATAGCTAACGAGTTAACTTCATCGACAACAATAGCTGGCAACCTATATGTAGCTGGAGGCTTGATTGACGTAAAAGGTACTGCTGATGGTCCTAGTAAAATTACTCTTAGAGAAGATACAGACAATGGAACAAGTGGTGTTTCTATTTCCGCTCCGTCATCTTTAGCTTCAGGCAGAACAATAACACTACCTGATGCAACTGGAACAGCAGCTTTAACTAGTGATATACCAACAGATGTAGTTTCCGCAGGTTCTCATGTACATAAACAAGTGAAAGTTGTTTTGTCACAAGCTAACTGTAATGCTTTAAATTCTACACCTATAGAACTTATACCTGCTCAAGGAGCTAATACTATTATAGTTCCTGCTGGAGGAATAATGATGGTAGATAATAATACGTCTGTAAATCAAACAAACTCATCAGCAGACTTAAATTTTCATTATGCAGATAAAGAACCTGGACTTTATGGAACTACAGTATTGTTTCATATAAGAAGGTTTATGAATGCTAATCATTCAACTGATATAGTTTATTCTTTAGGTGAAATGAGTGGATTTGAAATATCACAAAATTTAACTGACTGTGTAAACAAAGGTGTAGAAGTTTCTGTAGACTCTGCATTAACTAGTAATAGCATGACTTCAATAACTATATATTTAAGTTATCACGTAATAGATATATCGTAATATGGCACTAACAGGAAAAAAATATGAAAGTTTTTATGTTACTACGGGTAGTGGTGCAGATAAAGTAGATTCAACAAAGTTAACAAACGCTACTAATGCTTGGGCTGTAGAAACAGCTGAAGGATGTCAAAAATATGTTGACGATCCTATTTTATCTCCACTTATATTTCAACTACAACAAATGCAAGATGAAATAGATTATCTTAGAACAGAGATATCAGCTAATAAAGATAAGGTTATACCAAATGTAACAGGTACAGCTAATCATGCTATATCATTTGGAGCACTAACAGCTACAACGGTGAAAGGTAAAACAGTTTATAGTGTGCTTATGACGGTAACAGATAGCTCGGGGGCGAAAGCTGTAGTAAAAACAGTAATATTAACATTAGTGTAATATGATATTTAATCACCAACGTATAACATCTGCTGGTACAGACACTAAAACGTTAAGTACTGCTGAGCATGGCTCTAGTGAAAAACTGTTTACAGTAGAAAGATTGTTAGTATCTAATACAGATAGTACTGATGTAACAGTAAATCTGTGGTTATATGATGGAAGTGCTATTGTAGGATACATTCTTAAAGCTACTACTGTTCCTGTTGGAACAACTTTAGATGTATTTGATGGCGTGCCTTTTAGTTATCCTGCTAATAATTCGCTTTTATTAAATTTAGGTGATGCAGGACATACAGCAGATGTAATTTTTAACAGGTATTAAATATTAAAAATGAGTAAAGAAATATCAGAAGACAGTAAGTTTCAAATAAGTATAAAAACTTTAGTAGGGATCATATTGGGTGTAGCTACAGTGATCTCGGCTTACTTTGGTTTAATGGCTAGTATTAATTCTAAATTTATTCAACTTGAAG
>TARA_R110001583_G_scaffold70457_2_pt1 | contig 29479 bp, 26 predicted proteins | sample TARA_R110001583 | Tara Oceans TARA_R110001583 (sample SAMEA4398432) | marine metagenome | biome: Polar Biome; feature: [MES] marine water layer (ENVO:01000295) within the mesopelagic zone...; material: water (ENVO:00002006), including particulate matter (ENVO:01000060) such as...... | reverse complement strand
TATATCATAGTCTATTCCAACTTTTTTATAAACAGATTTCATTGCTTCTGCTACTTTTAATGCCGTTTCTTTACCTTTACTTAAAGCAAATATTGATGGACCAGAACCCGAAATTCCACATCCTAAAGCACCAACATTTAATGATTGTTGTTTAACAGCATCAAAAGCTGGTATTAATATAGAGCGAATAGGTTCAATGATATAATCTTCAAGCGAACGTCCAATTAAGTCATAATCTTCAGTGTATAAACCACTTATTAAGCCTCCAACATTTCCCCATTGCTTAATAGCGTCTTTTAAAGGAACAGTAGTTTTAAGTATTTCTCTTGCATCAGCAGTTTTTACTTCAATTTGCGGATGAATTACTGTTGCAAATAACTGGTCTGGAGTGTGAATGCTTATAATATCTAAAGGTTCATAGCTTCTTACCAAAGTAAAACCTCCAAAAAGGGCAGGAGCTACATTGTCAGCGTGGGCAACACCTGTTGCCAATCGTTCACCTTCCATTGCAAATCGAACCAAATCGGTAAGTCCAAAAGGTCTTCCTAACAATTCATTAATTGCCCAAACAGCACCAGCAGAACTGGCTGCACTGCTTCCAATTCCACTTCCAGGCTTTATGCGTTTGTTTATTTCTATTTCAAAACCAAATTCAGTATTCGTTTCAGCTAATAATGCCAATGCAGCTACTCCAGCAACATTTTTATGAGTTTCCAAAGGTAAATCCTGACCTGTAATTTTTGTAATAGTAATCCCATTTTTAGCAACTTTTCTAACAATCATTTCATCGCCAACGGTATCTAATGCCAATCCGAGTACATCAAAACCACAAGACACATTTGCAATAGTAGCAGGACAAAATATTTTTAATTCGTTCATAATATTAGTTATTTCCTATTCTAATAATATCTGCAAATAATCCTGAAGCAGTAACATCGGCGCCGGCTCCTGCTCCTTTAATAATTAAAGGTTGAACAGGGTATCTTTCTGTAAAAAACAGTACAATATTATCGCTACCATCTAAATTATAAAATGGATGATCGGATGGTATTTCTTGTAAACCAACATTTGCAGCACCATTATCAAATTCAGCAACAAATTTTAATCTGCAATTATTTGCAGCAGCTTTTTGTTGAATTTTATTAAAATGCGCTGCTTCCGATTTTAATGTTTCTAAAAATTCAGGAACAGAATCAGCATCTAAAGATTCTTGAGGCAGAAATGAATTATTTTTAATATCACTTAATTCTAATCTTGTTCCGCTTTCACGAGCTAGAATTAAAATTTTACGCATTACATCTACACCACTCAAGTCAATTCTTGGATCTGGTTCCGTATAACCTTGAACTCCGGCTTCATTTACTACATTAGCAAAGGAAGTTTCATTATTAAAATTATTAAATATAAAGTTTAAACTACCCGACAGAACTGCTTGTATTTTAGTTACTTTGTCTCCTGAAGCAATTAAATTTTTAAGTGTATCAATAATAGGCAAACCAGCACCAACATTGGTTTCAAATAAGAAAGGAGCGTTATATTCCCTTGCTAATTGCTTTAAATTCAAATAATTAGTGTAATTAGAAGAACAAGCAATTTTATTACAAGTCACCACCGCTACACTTTCTTTTAAATAATCAGCATATAATTTAGAAATACTTTCATTTGCAGTATTATCTACAAAAATGCTATTTCTATAATTTAGTTCAGTTACCTTATTATGAAATAATTCTAAATCTAAAGTTTCAGCCTTTTCTAATTGTGGTTTCCAATTATCTAAATCGATGCCATCTTCATTAAAAAGCATTTTTTTTGAGTTTGTCATTGCAATTACTCTAACTTGAATTTTTAAGTTAGCTATTAAATAGTGTTGTTGTTTCTTAATTTGTTGTAAAAGCTTGCCACCTACATTTCCAACCCCAATAATAAATAAATTTAATTGTTTGGTTTGATTTTCGAAAAACTCAGAGTGCAATGTATTTAATGCTTTTTTAATATCCTTATGAGCAATTACTGCTGAAATATTTTTTTCAGAAGCACCTTGCGCAATTGCTCTAATATTTACATTATTTCTACCTAAAGTGCTAAACATTTTCCCACTAATACCTTGGTGGCTCTTCATATTATCGCCAACCAAAGCAATAATAGCATTGTTTTTTTCAACAATTAAAGGTTCTATTTTATGTTGCTCAATTTCATAACTAAATTCAGCGTCGATTGCATTTTTTGCCTTTTCAGCATCCTCATTACTAATCGCAAAACAAATAGAATGTTCTGATGATGCTTGTGTGATTAACGATACGCTAATTTTTTCAAGTGATAAAGATTCAAATAAACGTTTAGAAATTCCAGGAATACCAATCATTCCACTACCTTCTAAAGTTATTAAAGCCATATTTTCGATATGACTAATTCCTTTAATTGGATTTGTATTTGATGATACTTTTGTAATTAAAGTTCCAGCTGCTTTTGCGTCAAAGGTGTTTTTTATACAAATTGGAATTTCCTTTTTTAATATTGGTTGAATTGTTGGGGGATACAACACTTTAGCTCCAAAATGAGATAATTCCATAGCTTCTTGATACGAAATATTTTGAATTGGGAAAGCCTCACGAACAAATTTCGGATTTGCAGTATACATTCCGCTTACATCTGTCCAAATTTCTAGCACAGATGAATTTGTTGCCGAAGCTATAATTGCAGCAGTATAATCGGATCCTCCACGTCCTAAAGTAGAAACTTCTCCTTTTTCGGTTTTAGCAACAAATCCAGGTAATACAACTATTTTATGATTGTTTTGTTTGAAATAATCTTCAATAGCTTTTGTTGTTTTATCAAATTTAACAGCAGCATTCGAAAAGTTTTCATTTGTAACAATTAATTCTTGTGAGTTTTTAAGAACAGCTTCTAAATTGTTATTTTTCATTGCTTCGGCAATAATAAAAGAGGACAATAATTCACCAAAACTCACTATTTTATCTGATGTCTTATCTGACAATTCATTGATTAAAAAAACACCTTCTAATGTATTTTCCAATTTATTCAACATTTTTATAACGTGACCTAATACACCACTTTGATTATTTACAGGAATTAATTCTCTAATAACTGCTAAATGACGCTCTTCAATAGATTTAAATTTATTCAAGTATTCACTGTTAGCTTCACATGCTAATTGACCGGCTTCAAGTAATAAATCGGTAATGCCTCCAAGTGCCGAAACTACAACAGCTATACTGTTTTTGGAAGAACTTTCCTTAACTATGCTTATTACTTTGTTTATGTTTTCTGAAGATGCTACAGATGATCCTCCAAATTTCAATACTTTCATTTGTATTTATTTTATCGTAAAAACTTATTTTTTTGACTAATATTCTTTGTTTCAATCTTTATTGAAAACGAATATATATACGGGTGATATGAATAGAAGTAAACCCTAAAGGGTATTGGTAATTGTTGTAGTTGTAGCAATAATAAATTGACGTAAAGTGTTTACGTTTTCAATTAATTGATATGATTTTATCATTTGCATAAAGCAAAAGTAACTATTTTTTTAAAACCACAATACTTTTGAGTTAATTTTACTAAAATTTTAAATATTAACTAATATAGCTAAACGCTATTCAATATTTTAAAGAACTTTTTATGAATACTAAAAAAACTCCGAAGTCAACTTCGGAGTTTTTACATTAATCTAAATCTATAATAACTTGATTCTTTAACAAATCGTCAAAATTTTCTTGCTTCCTAATCAAATAATCTTTGCCTTCATATACTAACACTTCAGCTGGTCTATAACGTGAATTATAATTTGAAGCCATTGAAAAACAATAAGCACCTGCATTATCAAAGCATAAAACATCATCTTCTCTAATTTCGCTAATTCTACGGTTTGAACCAAAAGTATCCGATTCACAAATATATCCAACTACAGAATAATAACGTTCTCTACCATTAGGGTTAGAAATGTTATGTATATTATGATATGCATCGTACATCATTGGGCGACTCAAATGGTTAAAACCAGAATCTACACTTGCAAAAACAGTGGATGTGGTTTGTTTAACAACATTTACATGTGCTAAAAAACTACCTGCTTCACTCACCAAAAATTTACCTGGCTCAAACATTAAGGTTAATTCTTTACCATAATCTTTACAAAACTCATTAAATCTTTTTGTCAATTTTTCACCTAATTCTTCAATATTTGTAGAAATATCACCTTCTTTATAAGGCACTTTAAATCCACTTCCTAAATCAATAAATTCTAAATTTTCAAAATCTTTAGCAACATTGAATATTATTTCAGTAGCAGCTAAAAACACATCAATATCTAAAATATCAGAGCCCGTATGTGTGTGAATTCCATTAATTCGCATTCCTGTATTTTCAACAACACGTTTAATTAGTGGCACTTGATGAATTGAAACACCAAATTTAGAGTCGATATGTCCCACAGAAATTTTATGATTTCCACCAGCCATAATGTGCGGATTTATACGAACACAAACAGGAATATTAGGGTAGTGGTGACCAAATTGTTCTAATATTGAAAGGTTGTCTATATTTATTTGCACTCCTAATTTGGCAACTTCTTCAATTTCTTGTAATGAAACTCCATTTGGAGTAAATATTATGTTTTCAGGCAAAAATCCAGCTTTTAAACTTAACTGAACTTCTTGAATGGAAACAGTATCAACTCCAGAATTTAACTTTTTAAATAATTTTAAAATGCTAATGTTGGTATTTGCTTTAACTGCGTAGTTTAATTTTAAATTTTCTACTCCCGAAAACGCATTAGTTATACGATTGTACTGCGATTCAATTTTTTCAGCGTTGTAAACATACAACGGACTTCCATATTTTTCGGTAAGCGAGACTAATAGCTGATTATCCATTTATTCCTTTTTAGAAGTTTCAAATGTATAAAACATATTATTTTATTAAAATATTATGTGAGAAAATTACAATATTTAACAAATTGTTAAATACTTAATTAATTGTATGTGATTTAGAAAATTTGCATCTTTATATTTAATAAAAAAAGCTCTTCGATTGAAGAGCTTTTGAATTTATGTGTATTTGAGCTTTATTTAGCTCTTTGAGTAGTAATTTCAGCAATTTTAACAATTACATCAGTTGCTAATTGAATAGATTCAGCAGCAACATATTCATATCTTCCATGGAAGTTATGACCACCTGCAAAAATATTAGGACAAGGTAAGCCTTTATATGACAATTGAGAACCATCTGTACCACCTCTAATTGCTTTAATTAGGGGTTTAATATTTAATTGTTTCATAGCTTCTTCAGCAATATCAACAATATGCATAACTGGTTCAATTTTTTCTTTCATATTGAAATATTGATCTTTAATTTCAACTTCAAGTAAATTAGAACCTAATTTTTTATTCAAATCAGTCACTAATTTTTGAAATAAAACCTTTCTTTCTTCAAATAATTTAATATCGTGATCTCTTATAATATATTGAAGTACTGTTTTTTCCACTTCACCATTCATCGTATGTAAATGAAAAAAACCTTCATATCCTTCAGTACTTTCAGGAACTTCGTCAGCTGGTAAAGAAGCGATAAAGTCACTTGCAATAGTCATAGAATTTATCATTTTACCCTTTGCATAACCAGGATGTACAATTTTACCATTGATAGTAACGGTTGCTCCGGCTGCGTTAAAATTTTCGTACTCTAGCTCTCCAACTTGACTTCCGTCCATAGTATAAGCCCAATCAGCACCAAATTTATCAACATCAAACATGTGAGCTCCTTTTCCAACTTCTTCATCGGGAGTAAAACCAATTCTAATTTTACCATGTTTAATTTCAGGATGGTTAATTAAGTATTCCATAGCAGAAACTATCTCAGTAATACCAGCTTTATCATCAGCACCTAATAGCGTAGTACCGTCAGTAGTAATTAACGTTTGACCTTTATACATTAATAAATCATCAAAATAACTAGGAGATAAAACAATGTTTTCTTCTTTGTTCAACACAATGTCTTTACCATCATAATTTGGATAAAATTGTGGTTTTACATTGGTTCCAGTATAATCGGGACTTGTGTCCATATGTGCAATAAACCCAATAGTTGGAACTTTAAAATCTACATTTGAAGGAAGTGTAGCCATAATGTAACAATGGTCATCTAATGTTACATCATCCATTCCAATTTCTTTTAATTCATCAACCAAAATACGAGCTAAATCCCATTGCTTTTCAGTACTTGGAAAATCAGGATTATCAGGGTCAGATTGTGTATCTACAGTAATATACTTTACAAAGCGATCTATTATTTTTTGCATTTTATTTAAATTTTCATCAAAAGTAAGTATTCAATTGAGGATTTACAATCAAAATTTCATAAATTATTGGAAAAATTCAATTTTCTCAAGGATTGAAATAGCTTCACAAATTCGTTCATTTATATTTACGTTCCCATAAATATCGACATATCCATTAAAATAGGTATTGTTAGACTGTTTTGAGGTTAAACTAAATTGATGATATGTATATCCGTTTTTTGAACCTTTTGCCAAGTACCAATAAGCTGGTTTAGACTGAAATAATTGATTTCCTGTGTTAAGTATCTGTAAGTTATTTTCAGCTAAAATTGAATCTGTTTTTTTGTAAAAATCAGTATCAAAATTTAAAGATCCGGTATTAAATGATGTTCCTAAAATAAACGATTCTGTTAGCTCTTTTAATGTGTCAGCTACGAATATTTCAGATTCAAATTTGCTAAAGTATAATTTTGTATTCCAACTACTTGAGATAGTTAGTTTAAAGTTTTTATTGAAGTCTGTTACAATTTTAGCGTTTTCAATTTTTGTAGAACCGCAATTAAAGTTTTCACTTAATTTAGACTGATTAGAACAGCCAATTAATAAAAATAAAAGAGGTATAAAAAGAATGTTGTTTTTCATATTAATTCAACGTCATTTTAGCAATTACATTATTCCCTGAAAGCCATGCTACATTTGTAGATGCAAATCTAATTGTATAAAAGCTTTTCTCGCTAACTTTCTCCCAATTTCTACCAGTATCTTTTGAATAAAAAATACCATTCGTTGAAACTGCAAACAACTCTTTTCCTTGAGTGTTTGGAACGTATTGCACACAACTTACATAGTTTGGTACTTGATTTTCAGCAACAACCTCCCAAGTTTTACCGCCATCGTTTGTAATTGCTTTATTTGCTGAAATCCCAAACTTATTTGTATAATCACCACCACAAATTATACCTTGTTTTTCATTATAAAAATCGACACTGTAAATACCTGTAGTGCTTTTCCCTTGTATTATTGGTGTATTGTAAACATTCCATGTTAATCCCATATTTGCAGTATGAAATACACGAGATTTTAAACCTCCTGTAACTACCCACGCATTTTCTCCTACTATTGCTATATTTGTATTACTTGCTGCAAAAGCAACCTCACCATCTCCAATTTCAGGCAATTCTTCACAATTTATTTTTTCCCAAGATGCTCCACCATCTCTAGTGATTAACACTGACAAGCAATTATCTGTTGGATCACCAATTGCAATTCCATTTAAATCATCAAAAAATTTCATACTGTTATAAAAAACTTTTTCGTGTTCTTCTTTATATACAATTTCAATTTTATTGTTCTCATATTTATAAAGGAGTGCCGGATTTTCAATATTTAAAGCGAAAAAAGCATCATTTGTATAGGCTAAAGCTCTAAAATGTGGAACAATAGTATCGGTTATAATTTTTTTTGTTGCTTTTAATTTACCTGAACCTGTAATTATACCAATATCACCAACAGAACCTGCATAAACAACAGTTGAATCATTAATAATTTCAATAGCTCTTATACTTGTGCTGTCCATTTTAAATTCTTCAATAGAAATTTTCACAGTTTTACCCACTTTATAATCTTTCCCGCAAGAAATGAGTACAGAAAGCAAAATAAGTACAAATATGTTTTTTTTCATAATAATTAATTGAGAGCTAATAATAAAACTAAATGTAGAAGAAGCTTTGCTAACCTATTGTCAATTTCTGATAATTAAACCAACAGGCAATTTCTTTTCCACATGCATTGTGTATCCAAATCTTGTCAACCCCTTAGAATCAGAAGCTCTTTTTAAATTTTGAGTTTTAGAAATGGTTAAACTTGGTTTACCAACATTTGTGATATTAGAAATAGCGCTCGCTAATAAAGGCTCATTCAAATTCCCTAATTCACCAAGATTCATTAAATCCTCTTCTAAAAATAGAGTAGGTTCAAATCCATCTTTATCATTTTCACCTATTTTATTAACTTCCTCAAGCACTATGGGTTGCATTGCCCAAGTATGATTTGGGTTGGTATTTTGTCTTCCAAAATCTTCAGAATCGTACACTGTAATTGAAGCTACGTATTTACCCGTTGTTTTTTCTCCAACTGTTACAACATCAATATAAGGATTTAACCCATTTATAACCAATTCGCTTGCAGAAGCAGAACTATTAGTTGTAATTACATGAAGCTTTGTAAGGTTTAAACTATGAATAGCTTCTTTAGTAACTGAGCTCCCATTAGAACTTGAATAATTAATTTCATTTGTAAAATTATTTACAAGCCAATCTGGATTGTTCACATCAAACCATTCCTGTAAATCATTATTCCATTTTTCCTTTGTAAATAACTGACCATTAAATTGTCCAGTAATCATACCCGCTAAATATGTTGCCGTTTTAACCGAACCGCCACTATTGTATCTCAAATCTAAAACTAACTCAGTTGCTCCTTCAGCTTTCAACTGTGCAAATGCACTATTTAATTCGCTATCAAAAACACTTGTAAAACTATTGTACATTAAATAACCTATTTTTATTCCGCCTACATCTAGGGTTTTTGCTATATAAACAGGATTTTCTTGATATTCAAATTTTGTAAGCGCTACTGAAGTTTCATTTGCAATTGGGTTTCCGTTATTATAATCTGCAAAATTCATAGTATAAGACTCATTACTCAATAAAGTTCTATAATTACTAGCTGTTAATTGTGTCCCATTTATCGCATCAAAAATAAAACCTCTAGCTACATTTTTAGTTGAAGCATCAGAGTTTGGCAATATATATCTAACATATCCAAAAATATCAGTAGTACTATTTGTTTCATAATACAACCCATATTCTACACCATTATTTTTACTAATTCCTTGAAAAGAATTTTCTAACGCAATATAATCGTCAACAACCCAAGACCACTTATCTGTATACTGTCTATCATAAATTAGGCTTTCAAAAAAATTAGAAGGATTAGTTGCACTTAGAAAATTAATATATCCACTTTTAGTATCATCTTTTGAATTACTTAAATTAGGCACATTCTCTTTCCATAAGTAGAATAAATTTAAACCTTCCCAAATAAAATCTTGAACTTCAAGATTCTGAGGAGCTGGAGCATTATTGTTATTGTCACAACTCGCTAAAACAACAGTAAATAAAAGAATTATAGTTAATAATTGGATTGTTATTTTCATATTATTAAGTTTATATTTGGCTTAAATTAAGTGGAAAGATATTAATAAATATCACAAAAATCTTGGTTTTTGTAACAAAAACGAAACATACTCGTCATAATTGTAACAGCAGCAAAAAAAGTTGCTAAACCAAACTTAAAATGAAGCAATCTGAGTTTTTAAAAACGGTAATGCCTTTTAAAGATAAAGTATTTCGTGTTGCGAAAAGACTACTTGTTTCTACGGAAGAAGCAGAAGATGCTACTCAGGAATTGTATTTTAAGTTATGGAAGAACAAGTCTAAATTAAAAGACTATAAAAGTATTGAAGCTTTTGCAATGACAATGACGAAGAATTATTGTTTTGACAGATTAAAATCAAAACAAGCAAGTAATTTATCACTAGTTCATAGCAATTACAAAGAAAATGGTACGTCTTTAGATAGGCGAATAGATCTTAATGACAGTGTAAGTAAAGTTCATGAATTAATTGAAAACTTACCAGAGCAACAAAAATTAATTATACAGCTTAGAGATATTGAAGAATATGAATTTGATGAAATAGCAAAGATGTTGAATATAAATCCAACCGCTATTAGAGTTTCACTATCAAGAGCTAGAAAAACAATTAGAGAACAATTAATAAAACAACATAATTATGGAGTTAGCTAACATAGAAAAGTTGTTAGAAAAATATGAAAATGCAGAAACTACTATTGCAGAAGAAAAAGTGTTGAAAAACTACTTTTTAGAAGGTAATGTAGCTCCACATTTAAAAGGATACCAAGCGTTATTCGGATATTTTTCTACTAGTAAAAATGAGCGTTTTACAAAAACCATCCAATTAAACAGTCGAAAGCCGAATTGGAAATGGTTATCAGTAGCAGCTTCAATTGTATTACTAGTAAGTGTTTACACAGGTTATGAGAATAACCAACAAAGAAAGGCTGAAAAAGTATATGAGGAAACTAAGTTAGCTTTCAATATGCTTGCCACAAATTTAAACAAAGGAAATATTGCAATTGCACAATTACAATATTTTGAAAGCACAAAAAACAAAATTTTTAAACAACCTAAAAAGTAAAAAAATGAAAAAACTAATATTATTATTCGCCCTAGCAATAATGCCATTCACAAATTACGCTCAAAATTCAATTTTTGATAAATTTGAAGATATGGACGATGTATCATCTGTTATTGTAAGTAAAGAAGCATTTAAAATGCTAGCAAAATTTAAAGGAGGAGGAGAAGAAGGTCAAGAATATTTAGAAATGGTTCAAAATTTGAACTCTTTTAAAGTATTTACCACCGATAACCCATCAATTTCAGCTGAAATGACAGCTGTAACTAAAAAATATTTAAAATCTTCAAAATTAACTGAATTAATGCGTGTTAAAGACGATGATACTAATGTAAAAATTTATGTTCGTTCAGGTAAAGATGAAGATCACGTAAGTGAGTTACTAATGTTTGTTAGTGGCGTTGGAAAATATACAAAAGATGCTGGCTCTCCAATAAAAGCTGAAACTGTAATTTTATCTTTAACAGGAGAAATTGATTTAAATAAAATTTCAGAACTTACAGAAACTCATATTCCAAATAGCGGAAAGCATTTAAAAAAACAATAATTTTTAATAGCGTAAATTAAATAGATATATTAGTTTACGCTATTTTACTAAAACTTAATCTAAATGAAATTACACATAAAAATATCAGGTCTAATAGTAGTGTTAGCTTTAACATTTATTGCTTGTGATTCTAATGCTTCACTGCAAAAATACTATGTTGACAGTAAAGAAAATAGTGAATTTATTTCAATTGATTTACCTTCAAGCATATTACAATTAAAAGAAACCGAAGTTTCTGATGATATTAAAAACACTTTAGAAACTATTAAAAAAGTAAATTTTTTAGCATTACAACTTAATGATACAAATAAAGATTTATATACTTCAGAAAAACTGAAAGTAACAACTATTCTAAAAAATCCAAAGTACAAGCAATTAATGCGAATGAATTTTGGAAAAAGCAATGTAAGCGTTAATTATTTAGGCGAAGAGGATGCTATTGATGAAGTTGTAATATTTGGTGCAGATAATGATAAAGGATTTGCTGTAATTAGAGTTCTTGGAGAAAATATGAATCCTTCTGAAATTATGAAACTTGCAAATGAAATTAAACTTGATGGTGAATCAGGTCAAATGCAACAATTAGAAGGTTTACTAAGCGGACTAAAATAAACGATTAGAAATACATTTTTAAAAGCCATACTTTAGCGAGTATGGCTTTTTAACTTGCAATTAACTTCTAAAAAAAATTAAAATAGTACTTTTGAAATCTTAAAATTAAATATTCCCGATGAAAAATTTATGGTTTATACCTTTTTTACTGTTTTCCGTATTAATAAATGCTCAAGAAAAAGAGTACAGAGGAGCTAGAGAAAAAATTAATGATTTGGTTCACACTAAATTAAAAGTAGACTTCAATTTTGAAGAAAGTCAAATGAACGGTGAAGCCTGGATAACTTTAACACCTCATTTTTATGAAACAAATAAAGTAGTTTTAGATGCAAAAGCTTTTAAAATTCATGAAATAAAAATGAATAACACTCCAATTCCATATAACTACTCTAATAATGAATTAACAATTGAGCTTGATAAAACCTATAAAAAGGATGAAGAGTATACCATTTACATAAAATACATTGCAAAACCTGAAGAAGTTGCTCAAAAAGGTAGCGCCTCAATTAAAGATGCAAAAGGATTGTATTTTATTGACCCTTTGGATGAAGATCCAGATAAACCAACACAAATTTGGACTCAAGGAGAAACTGAGGCTAGCAGCTGCTGGTTTCCAACAATAGACGCTCCAAATCAAAAAAGTTCAGAAGAAATTTACATGACTGTTCCTTCAAAATTTGTAACACTCTCAAATGGAACTTTAAAAAGTCAGACTAATAATACCGATGGAACTAGAACCGATTACTGGAAAATGGACCAAAAACATGCTCCTTATTTATTTTTTATGGGCGTTGGAGAATTTAGTATTATTAAAGATTCTTGGAATGGTTTAAACGTGGATTACTATGTTGAACCAGAATATGAATTAGTTGCAAAGGATATTTTCGGTTTAACACCTGAAATGATGACCTTCTTTTCAAAAATAACTGGCATTCCATACATTTGGGATAAATACAGCCAAATTGTAGTACGTGATTATGTGAGTGGAGCTATGGAAAACACTACAGCCGTGGTTCATGGCGAAGATGCTCAACAAAAAAAAGGACAATTAATTGATAATAACGAATGGGAAGGAACCATTGCTCATGAATTATTTCATCATTGGTTTGGAGATTTAGTAACTACTGAAAGTTGGTCTAATTTAACCGTTAATGAATCATTTGCTACGTACAGTGTTTATTTATGGTATGAATACAAATACGGAAAAGACAAGGCTAATGCGCATATGTATGAAGATGTTCAAACGTATTTTAACAGTCAAAGTGAAGATAAAAACTTGGTTCGTTTTTATTATGAAGACAAAGAACACATGTTTGATCCTGTAAGTTATCACAAAGGAAATGCAATTTTACATATGTTGCGAAATTATTTGGGAGATGCTGCATTTTTTCAAGGAATGAATGTTTATTTAGTTGAACATAAGTTTGGTACGGCAGAAGCTCATGAATTGCGTTTGGCTTTTGAAAAGGTAAGCGGTAAAGATTTAAATTGGTTTTTTAATCAATGGTATTATGGAAATGGACATATTAAATTAAATGTAACATATGATTATAACACTATAAGTAAAACAGTTACGGTAAACATCAATCAACAAGGAAGTGTTTTTAAATTTCCCTTAACAATTGCTATTTATGAAGGGAATAGAACTTTAAATTACGATGTTTGGGTTGACAGCAAACAAAACTCATTTACATTTCCTATTAATAACATGCCAAAACTAATTAATATTGATAGTAAGCATGTGCTTTTGGCAGAAATAACTGATAATAAAACACTTGAAAACTATATATATCAGTTTAAAAATGCACCACATTATTTAGATAGGAGAGTTGCGGTTGAAGAAATTGCGAAGCAACAAACTAATAAGGAAGCTTTTAGTACTTTAATTAAGGCTTTAGACGATCCATATTATGAAATAAGAATATTAGCCTTAGAAAATATAGATCTGTTTCAAAAATACTATAAAAAAGAAGCGATAACTAAAATTGAGAAATTAGCTCAATTTGATGATAAAACCTTAGTAAAGGCCGCCGCCTTAAATGTTTTAGGGAAATTAATAGATCCTATATATAAACCACTTTTTGAACGTGGAATGAAGAGTGAATCATACGCTATTATAGGAAGCTCTTTAACATCATTATATCGAATTGATAAACAAGCAGCCTTAACTAAAGTGAACTCTTTAAAAAAGGATGTAAAAGAGAAATTAGCGGATGCAATTACAACTATTTATATTAGCGAAAAAGACAAAACTGAGTTGCCTTTTATTGCCAATCATGTTTTAAAGGGAATGTTTTTATCTGATAATAAAAGAACGCAACAACTATATTCTGAAGCTTTTAAATGGATTTCAGAAAGTGACAACAAAGAAGCTATAACAAATATTACGAAAGATTTTGTTAAATTAGGATTGCAATATAAAAAATACAATTTTGATAAAATGGCTGTAAATATGCTAAATCAGTTAGTAAGTGCCCAACAACAAAGTAATAGCAACAATAAGGATGAGTTAATATTAATATTAAAGACAGGAATGGCAAAGTTAATTGAGTAAAATATACTACTTTGTCTAGTCTTAAATAGCCGATACAGATTATTAAAGGATTAAGTTGAACAAAACATTATTGTTCAACTTTTTTTATGGAATATAATTCTTGAAAGTACCATCTTTATAAAAAACTACAATTCGTTCAATTTTACTAATTTTTTCACTTGTAATAGTTGGTTTTTGAAGCTCTTCAGCATTACTATCTAATTTATTTGAAGATGGTAGAGCAGGAGTGATTTTTGTGGTTTCACTATTTTTTGGAAATTCACCAACCCCATTCAAGAGCCAATACAATTCTACTTCAGGAAAAGATTTTAATATTTTTAATACAAAATCCAAACTAGGTTTATTTCTTCCAGATAAAATATGAGAAATACTAGAGCGTTGTACTTCTATTTTATCCGCAAGTAATGTTGCAGAAATATTATAGTAATCCAATATTAATTTAAGTCTTTTAGAGAATGCTTCTATATTTACCATATATTACAATTGTAAACAATTTAGTATGTTACAAATGTAATTCTAATATATTAAAGAAGCAACATCATGAATGCAAATATTTATCAATACACATATTAACGTAAAGTAACGCTGTAGTTAGATTAAGCTAAAGTATTAAATAGTAGTGCATTATATTTTAACTATAATTTTTTCTTATTGAGGTAATGCTTAAGGTTTTACATGTGTGATTTAGATAATATAGACTGGTTACAATTGTATATTTTATAGCATTTTATTCACGTTACAATTGTAAATTTATATATGTTTACAATTGTAATCAGTTTTAAACATAGGGTATTAATAAATTATTATTAAAATAAATATATTCTTATTTTTGTGCTATGGATTTTATAAATACAAATGAATTAGAAGATTGGTATCAATTAAATTATGAATTTAATTTAAAAGGAAGAAGAATATTATTTGAGGATATACTTCCGCTAATAACAAATTTACCTTCACTATTTAAAAAAGAAATAATAGGTCATTCTGAGAATGAAATACCAATTTATAAAATCACTATTGGAACTGGAAAAACAAAAGTACTTACATGGTCTCAAATGCATGGAAATGAAAGCACAGGAACAAAAGCACTGTTTGATTTGTTTAAGTATTTTGGAAACCCAACTTCTAAATTTAAAAAGATAACAGAACAAATTTTCTCAAACTGCACTTTAGAATTTATTGTATTACTAAACCCTGATGGGGCCATTAAATTTACAAGAGAAAATGGAAATAATATTGATTTAAATAGAGATGCCGTAGAAAGGGTTGCACTTGAAAGCAGATTACTTAGAGAGAACTTGGATAGTTTTAATCCTCAATTTTGTTTCAATTTACATGACCAGCGTTCTATTTTTAATGTGGAAGGCACAAAAAACCCAGCCACATTATCGTTTCTAGCTCCTTCTGAAGATGTTGAACGAACCTTAACTAAAGGAAGAAAAGAAACAATGAGCGTTATAGTTGCTATGAACAAGTTACTTCAAAAAATAATACCCAATCATATTGGAAGATATACCGATGAGTTTTACCCAACTGCCACTGGTGATAATTTTCAAAAGTTAGGATATAACACTATATTAATAGAGGCTGGGCATTATAATAATGATTATGAAAGAGAAACAACCAGAAAATTTAATTTTTATGCGCTTCTAAAAGGACTGTTTTACATTGCAACAGCTTCTGATTTTACAAATTACAAGCCTTACTTTGACATACCTAATAATGATAATAAGTTTTTAGATATTATTTATAAAAACCTAAAAGTTACTGAAAATAACAGTACTCGAGTTGAAGACATAGGTATTCAGTATAAATTTAAGGTGGTAAATAATGAACTTATAAAATATAAATGTATTGAAAAGAGAGGTGAGCTATTAAATTTTCATACTTTCAACTATATAAATGCAGAAAAATTAAACTTTATGGATTTGAAATTGTCAAATTCGTAAATAAAGTAGGTATTAATCGTTTTTTTTTAATAAATTTGTACTTTATATTTATTTTTAACAAAAACACATCATGAAAAAATTTGTACTTGATGAAATCGATCATCAAATATTAGATATTCTTATTGAAAACGCCAGAACTCCTTTTACTGATATTGCTAAAAAATTAGTAGTATCTGCAGGAACCATACATGTAAGGGTTAAAAAAATGGAAGACGAAGGCATTATCAAAGGATCTACACTTACTCTTGATTATGAGAAAATGGGATATTCATTTATTTCACATGTTGGTATTTATTTAAACCAAACTTCTAAAACAAAGCAAGTTGTAAAAGATTTAGCAAAAATACCCAATATTACAATAGCATATATTACTGCTGGAAAATATAATATTTTTTGTAAAATTAGAGCAAAAAATACAACTCATGCAAAAGAAATTATTTTTGAAATTGATGATATTGATGGTGTTTCAAGAACAGAAACTATGATATCACTAGAAGAAAGTATTAATGATAAAACTCGTTTAATGCATTCTATTTTTAGAGAACTTTAATTTTTTAATAGCATCATAAAAACACCTTATCGCACATTAAGTGGTAAGGTGTTTTTTTATATAGTTTTATTATTATATTTGAAACTATAAATTTTATTAATGAGAACAACCAACACTACTATAGGGGCAATTCTTTACAACCGTAAAGGCTATACAAACACACAATTAATAGAATTATATAAATCCATTTTAAAACCTCGATTAATTGAGGAAAAGATGTTAATTCTACTACGTCAAGGAAAAATTTCAAAATGGTTTTCAGGAATTGGACAGGAAGCTATTGCTGTTGGTGTTACAAATGCTTTAAATTTTGATGAATACATTTTAACGTTGCATCGCCATTTAGGAGTATTTACTTCAAGAAAGATTCCCCTACATAAGCTGTTTTCTCAATGGCAAGGTAAAAAAGGTGGATTTACCAAAGGTAGAGATCGCTCATTTCATTTTGGAACGCAAGAATATAAAATTGCGGGTATGATTTCTCATTTAGGACCACAATTGGGTGTTGCAAATGGAATAGCTTTAGCCGATTTACTTAAAAAAGAACAAAAAGTGACAACCGTTTTCTCTGGTGATGGAGGAACAAGTGAAGGTGATTTTCATGAAGCTTTAAATGTTGCTGCAGTATGGAATTTACCTGTATTATTTTGTGTAGAAAATAATGGATACGGATTGTCAACCCCTTCAAGTCAACAATTTAAATGCAAAAACATTGCAGATAAAGGAATTGGTTATGGAATGGAGAGTCATATTATTGATGGAAATAATATTTTAGAAGTACATTCAAAATTTAGTAAGATTGCTAAAAGTGTTAGAAAAAACCCACGTCCAATACTTATTGAATTTAAAACGTTTAGAATGCGTGGTCATGAAGAGGCGAGTGGCAATAAATATGTGCCAGTAGAATTGTTAGAAAAGTGGGCATTTAATGACCCAATTACAAATTATCAAGATTTCTTACGAAAAGAAAATATTCTTTCTGAAAAAATGGAAGTTTTAATAAAGGAAGAGATTATATTAGAGATTAATGACCATTTAAAAATTGCATTTGATGAAAAAGAAGTCTCTTCAACTATTGAAGATGAATTAGCTGATGTTTATGAACACGTAAATTATATAGAATCGAAACCTTCTACAAAAACTTCAAATATACGCTTAGTTGATGCTATTTCTCAAGGGCTTAGACAAAGTATGGAGAAGTTTGATAATTTGGTTATAATGGGGCAAGATATTGCTGAATATGGAGGTGTTTTTAAAATTACAGAAGGTTTTTTAAATCAATTTGGTAAAGAGCGAGTGAGAAATACACCAATTTGTGAATCATCAATTATTGAAGCTGCTTTTGGACTTTCTATAAAAAATTATAAATCCGTAGTTGAATTACAGTTTTCAGATTTTGTAACATCTGGATTTAATCCAGTTGTAAACTTGTTAGCAAAATCGTATTATCGTTGGGGACAGAACTCAAATACTGTTTTACGAATGCCGTGTGGAGCAGATGTTGGTGCGGGTCCATTTCATAGCCAAACAAACGAAGCTTGGTTTACTAAAACACCCGGTTTAAAAGTAGTATATCCTGCGTTTCCTTATGATGCAAAAGGTTTATTAGCAACGGCAATTGAAGATACAAATCCAGTATTATTCTTTGAACACAAAGCTTTATATAGATCAATTTACCAAGAAGTTCCCGATAATTATTATACCATTCCTTTTGGGAAAGCATCCATTTTAAATACGGGAAATAACATAAGTATTATTACATATGGCGCGGGTGTTCATTGGGCATTAAAAGAGGTTGAAGAACATCAAATATCAGCTGATATTATAGATTTAAGAACACTGCAACCACTAGATACAGAAACAATTTATAAATCTGTAAGAAAAACAGGCCGAGTTTTAATTTTACAAGAGGACACCCTTTTTGGAGGAATTGCTTCAGATATTTCAGCCTTAATAACAGAAAATTGTTTTAAATATTTAGATGCACCTATTAAACGTGTTGGCAGTATTGAAACACCAATTCCTTTTGCCAAAAATTTAGAAAATATGTTTTTGCCAAAAACTAAATTGTATTCTGAAATTGTAAGTGTATTAAACTATTAACTTATTAAATTCAATATTGATTTATATCATAAAATTGATGATAGTAAATAATTACTTCATTAGCCTTTACCGCTGTTATAAAAAAAGTTTATGCTTAATTAAATTTATCTAAAAATAATTCAAAAGAATCTTTTGGTGTTGTTAAAATATGACAACAATCAATACTAATAATGATTTGTATCATTGTTAGTAAGTTAAAAGCCACTAATTTAGTACCATAGAAATTTAGTATTAAACACATTAATAGTATTCTTATTGGTTATATAGGAGAATGCCAATGTTTTTGTAATCCATAAAAATTTAACAAAATGAAAAGATTAATACCTAAACAAAAAGAGCCGATATTTAATAATAGTATTGAATATTTGCATAGTAAATCTCAACAATGGATTTCTGAGATTGAGTTTATTGAAATTGAACAAGATTTTTTAAAAGAATTACTTGGTGACCATATTATGGGTTTGTGCGATACTAACAATTTTTCAAAAGCAAAATTGTATCTTAATGGTATAAATCATGAAAAAGTATTGGGTGATAAATTAATTAAATCTATAAAACAACATCATATTAATTTAGCTCTATTAATTGAGAATATTTATATAAAAAGAGAAAATATATTTAGAGATGACCACGAGTTTTTAAAAATAGAATTCCAAAATTATGTCGAAAATTTTAAATATATAAAGGAAAAAGTATTTGAGCTAATATTACAAATTATGAAAAAAGAGAAAAAAGAAAAACTCTTAGCTAAATAGTTCAAATAGTATGACCGTTTTCAAATTTTAATTCTTTGAAATTTTGCATACCCAATTTTCAATAACTATGAAAAAAAAGTTATTATTTATTAATGTTACTTTATTATACATAGTGTTGACAGTTTTATAGATAGTTTAAAAGAGTTTTTTATTTGGGGTGAATTTAACTCTAGCCACTATTTATAGGGTGAAATTTTGAAGTGAAATTTATGTAAAAGTAAATTTTGTGTTGAATTATAATTTGAAAATGGTTTTTTATTTAATACACCAATTAAAAGTTTTAAAAACAACACCCCAATCGTTTGGTAAACTTGCATTAATCATTATATTTTTTGAGGTTATAGGATGTTTAAATTTAAGAGAGCATGCATGTAAAAACAAATTTCTACAACTAAATTCAGTTTCAAACATTCTATTGTGAAATCTATCACCATACTTGTAATCACCAACAATTGGATGGCTAATTTTGTTCATATGAATTCTAAGTTGATGCATTCGACCAGTAGCGGGTTTTAATAACACAAGACTATATCGTGATGTTTCATAGGGATGAACTGGTATATCTAATTGTTTTGTTTGCAAAACTTCACATAAAGTTTCAGCTTCTTTATAAACTAAAGTGTCAGGGTTTTTGACAGGTGAATTTATTAAAATTTCTTTTTCAACAAAACCTCTAACAATACCTAAATATGTTTTTTGAATTTTATTAGTATTAAATAATTCTTGAAAAACAGCTACATTCTCTTTCTGTTTTGCTAATATTAAAATTCCTGAAGTTTTTCTATCTAAACGATGAACAGGGTAATAGTTTCCGTTCATTTGTTTTTTTAATACATCTAATAAAGTGTCTTCCTTAATATTTCGTGCGTAATATGAATTATGAATCAATAAATTATTCGGTTTATTAATAACTATAATATGTTCATCTTCAAAAAGAATTTCAATATCCATTTTGCAAATATACAAGTAACATTTCTTCAACAAAATCAAACACCATAAATTATCATTCTTAATTTTTTTCAAAATAATTAAACCCTCAATTCTAATAATTATTCTAAAATTACCTTTAAATTTGGACTGAACTTGTTGTTTATGATACAAAACTTTTACACTATTTTTAACACTATTGAATTAACCTTTTTTAATTGGTTTCTTGCTTTTTTTGCTGCATTTCTTTTGGGAATAGGTAAAGCGGGAATAAAAGGTATTGGAATAGTTATAGTTACAATTATGGCAATTGTTTTTGGAGGTAAGCAATCTACTGGAATTTTAATTCCACTAATGGTTGTAGCTGATATTTTTGCAGTAATTTATTATCATAGGCATACACAATGGAACTATTTAATAAAATTGCTACCAACCATGGTAATTGGTGTTTTATTAGGCGTTTGGCTTGGAAAATACATTTCAGACGAAGTTTTTAAACAATTAATGGCAATATTAATACTTTGTATAGTTGTATTTATGTTTTATATGGAATATAAAAAATCAAATGAGATACCAACAAGTAAAGTATTCTCCAATGGTATTGGATTATTGTCGGGTTTTACATCAATGATTGGAAATTTAGCAGGTTCGTTTGCTAATATTTATTTTTTAGCAATGCGCTTACCAAAAAACCAATTTATTGGTACAGCAGCTTGGTTATTCTTTATTATAAATGTTTTTAAATTACCATTTCACATATTTGTTTGGAAAACTGTAACACAAAAAAGTTTGATAACAGATTTATTTTTGATTCCTGGAATTGTAATTGGGTTTATTATTGGAGTTAAACTTGTAAAAGTTATTAATAACAATCAATACCGTAAATTTATTTTAATTATAACTGCTATAGGTGCGTTATTAATACTTTTGAAATAAATATAGTTATATATGGAAGAACATTTTTTTCAATGCCCTTATTGTTGGGAAGAAGTGTCAATTTTATTAGATCCCTCAATACAAGAAAACTCATTTATTGAAGACTGTGAGGTGTGCTGCAATCCGTTAGAATTTAATGTGAAATTTACAAATGGAGAATTAATAAATTTTGAAGTGCAACAATTTCAGTAATTTAAAATCAATTTGCAATCGCACTTTTTAATTGAGAAATTGATTGCATACCAGATTGTCTCCAAATTTGTTTGCCTTGCTTAAACACTATAAAAGTAGGAACACCTTGAACTTGATATTTTTCAGCCAGAGATTTATTAAAATCGACATTTATTTTTATTATACTAACAGCATCTTTCAGTTCAGATTTTAATTGTTTTAAAATTGGAGCCATCGATTTACATGGACCACACCAATCTGCTGTAAAATCAACCAGAACTGGTATTTCTTGATTGATAATTTCATTGAATGACTTTTTCATTTTAGTAGGTTTTAAAATATACTTAAAGTTACAAAATCAACATTTATTACTAAGTATAATCAAATAATACTTTATTAGATTTTACAAATAAAAAGATACTATTTCAAAAATTAACAAAGACAAATTGAATATTATTAAGTAATTATAAATAAATAAATAAATAAATAGGGCAGTAGTGGTGGTACTTAATTTTCCGAAGGGAGATTTACTCGTTTTTCAGACACTTTTATATAAATCAAGATTAAAATTGATAGCACTCCACAAATTGAAAATCCAATAAATAAAGGCAAAGCGGTATTGGAAGTGAATTTTCCAATAAATGTACTAATTGGTACGGCCATCATAGTAGATATAAATCCGGTAATTGCTGCACCAATTCCTGCAATATGCCCAACAGGTTCCATTGCCAACGCTCTTAAATTTCCAAACAAAAAACCAATTGCAAAAAATTGCAAACCAAAAAATGTCAGTAGAACACCAATTGATGGATTGTCTAAACCATTAAACAATACAACATATAATAAAGAAATACTAAAAAAGAAGAAAAGTGCTATAGTTACCAGTTTTTCCATACCATACTTTATAACAAGTGTTCCATTTAAAAATGTTGAAGTACCAATTGCTATAGCCAAACCTGCAAAAATATAAGGAAATTCGTCCTTTAATAGGTATTGCTCCTGAAATATATGCTGAGAAGTACTTAAATAAACCATAAATGAACCAGTTATAAAACCTGAAATAACAGTAAATCCAATGGTTCTTTTAGATTTAGAGATTTCCTTTAATCCATTTAAAAAAATATGACTCGTAAATTTTAACCGTCTTTCTTTTGGTAAGGTTTCTGGCTGTCGTTTCCAAAACCAAAACGAAATTAACACGCTAAATATCAATTGAATATAAAATATTGCTTGCCAATTATAATGATTTAAAACAAATTGTCCCATAGCTGGAGCAACAATTGGCACTAAAATAAAAACAACTGCAATAAATGACATAATACGTGCCATATAATCTCCACTAAAAGTATCTCTAACCATTGCAATACTAATAGTTCTAGGAGCTGAAAGACCAATTCCTTGTAAAATTCTTCCAGCAATCATAACTTCTAAACTTGTTGCAGATATACAAATAAGACTCGCAATTATAAACACTCCAAATCCAAAATATACAATTGGTTTTCTTCCTAAACTATCGGATATAGGGCCGAAAAATAATGGTCCAATTCCTAAACCTAAAAATATCATTGTAATTAATAGCTGATTATCAACTGATTGAGTTGTACCAATTGAAAAACCAATAAAGTTAAGTGCAGGTAATAAAGCATCAATTGCCAATGCAACAATAGACATTAATGAAGCCATTAGCGTTATAAATTCAAATTGGGAAGCTTTCTTTTTTTGCATTGGGCAAATGTACAGAAATTGAATTTGTGTTAGCGAGTTTTTCGTATTGTAATAAGTAAGATTTTGACATTTAAATTTTAGATTAAATTTTGACAAACAGGTAACAAATCAGGATTTGTGTATCTTATAAAAGGAGCGATAATATTAGATAATCTACGTTTTTAAATATTCTATTTAACATAATATAAATTATAATACAAATTACAACATTTTCGTTTTATGGCTGTTTAAGGTAATTTGTAAGTTATAATTGCATATTATGTTAAATATCCCAGAAGCATTTCGTTTCTATACGATATTCTGTACTTGGGTCATTAAAATTTCAAATACTCAATTCTTCGAAAGTAACATTCCAATTCAATTTGTAATTATAATTTGCCATTATGTAAAATTGCCGCACGCCAATGCGCTCGATTGCTTTTTTAAAATAATTATGCTATCGCATTAATTTTTTAAAACACAATTTCCAACCGCATTGCCAGCGCCAAAAAAAGCTAACCTTTTAGATGTTATTGAAATTTACGTATTCGAGGAAATCTTCGTTATAATTTTTTTCAGGAGATTCTCGTTAGGTTTCCACAAGAGTATAAAATTTTCCCTCGCTTAAATCCTTGCTTTAAAATTTCTATACACTTGTTCTATTTAGAATTCCAATTAAACTTTTTTTTGAGATTCTATTTTACATAATATTTATAGATATGATTTAAAGTTTGTCAACCATATTCTCTAAAGCATATTTGCTTAATTCAGGAATTGCATTTGAAAATACACTTATTTCCCAATTAGATAAATGCTCTAACATCACGTCATTACTTTTAAATTTTCGTTTAAATCTCCTAAATCTTGTTTTGGAATCTTAATACTTCTTTCTATTCCAAAATCAATAGATTGAAAGAATAATTGATAAGAATTACCATTATCAGTCTTGATAATAAAATCTAATGCTTCTCTCCCACTTTCATTATCCGAAACTTCTATTTGAGCTTTTTTAAGCTCTGATTTCATAAACTTTAATGCGTTTTCACCGATAGTATTCATAAATAACAAGATACATTTTTAAGTTTTATTATCTTTTTTTCTTAATAAAAAAAGAAACAAAAAAATCATGACTGCATAAACTTTTGGAAACAATTACGGCTCGTTACGCTATATTTTAGGAAACATTGTAACTAATTAACATTGCTATAAAATCCCTTGATTATTTAGAACTATTAAGAAACCATATTACTAGACCCCTAAAATATGTACGCTCCACTCACCTATTATTTTACCAAAATTTTATGAGGTCGAAAACCTGCTTAGTAAGTTAATTATTACTATTTTTAAACTTCAATATTTCTTATGCAGATAGTCCATTTAACAGACATACATTTATCAGAAAAAAACTTTAAAGAATTCGAAAATAATTTTCGAAAAGCATTAATTAATGATTTGTCTAAATATCATTCTAAGAATAACCCTATTGAACTAATTGTAATTACTGGAGATTTGGTTGATTGTGGAGGTCATTCACTTTTGAAAATGCCAAGATTTAGTAGCACTTATACTAACCCTTTTAATATTTTTGATAAAGAATTTATTGAGCCTATCGCAGCAGCTTTAAATATAAAAAAGACTCAGTTTTTATTTATTCCTGGAAATCATGATATCGATGAAAATGATATTCTTTGGGTTAATGAAAAGAATATGAAAAAGGAGATTAATGAGTCTAATATAGATAAGTATCTGCATGAAACAAGACATAATTTTAATTTTAAAAATGAAAGATTAAGGAATTTTAAAGAGTTTGAATTTGAGATTCATAAATCAACTCCAAATTATGAGTTCTCTAATAATGAATCAACTTACTTACATGAATTAAAAAATGGATATAAAGTTGGTTTTATATTACTAAACGATTCTTGGAGATGTTCTACATGTGAATTAAAAGATGATACTCATAATTATCATTATTTTGGAATAAATCAAATATTTTCTGGACTGAATAATCTTGATAGTATGGGGTCAAATATAAATATTTGTTTGCATCATCACTCAGTAGAGGATTTTAAAGAAAGAATTGAATTCGAAAGAATCCTAACAACTAAGAATATTGAGTTACTACTATATGGACACCATCATTCTAATGATTCGCAATTACATTATAATGGAGTTGGTGGTTGTCTTGGATTTAGAGGAAGAGCCACACTAAATAAACCTGAAGATTCTGATTCGAGATATCAATCTGGTTATAAAATTTTGGATATAAATTTTGGTTTAAATAAAGTTGAAAAAATCCATTATAGAAAATATGAATATGATCAAACAAAGTTTGTCGCTGATGTGAAATATGGTGATGATTTAGGCATTGATTGTAACGAAAGACTTGGAGGGAAAGGATATCCGTTTAGTTTACAAGATTCCTCGCCTGCTTCCTTTTTAAAGAATTTAGATGAAGATAAATTTAAAAACTTCGAATGAATCACTACGAAAAAAGATATATAACACATTTTGGTGGAAACAATCTATCGTCTTTATTTGATGATGATGTTAGTGACCTGACTCTAATGCAAAGTCTTAATAACAATTCAAAAATTGTTTTACTTGGCAATCCTGGAATTGGAAAAACAACTGAATTGAAAAATTTGTTTTCCGAATTATGGAAAGTGAAAGATACTTCAGGAAGTGTTCCTCTTTTTATTGATTTAAAATACTTCAGAAAAGGAGATAATTTTTATGATTTTATTCAATTCAAAGAATGGAAAGAGTTGCCGCAAGTTATTTTTATTTTAGATGGATTAGATGAAATAGTTGATATACAAGATTTTATATCAACTTTTGAAACCTTTATTCAAGAGAATTCAGATATTAATATTAAATATGTGATTAGTTGTAGAACTAACATTTATGATAAGTATCTTATACAAATAACAGACTTTGAAATCTATTTTTTGAAATCATTAAGTTTTAATCAAGCTAAGTCTATTTTAAACAATAAATATAAAATAGTTTTACCATTTCAATATAATAATGATGAATTTATTGACGCTTTAAATTCTCCATTTTTTCTAGATTTATTTGCAGAATATTATATTGAAAAAGGAAAATACCCAGAGTCTTATGCTGAAATTTGGGATTTATATATTAATCAAATAATTGAAAGAGATAAAGAGAAGTTTAAAAAGAGAGGTATTATTAATAAGCATAGAATTATCCATTCGCTTAAAACAGTTGCTGTTGTAAATGAAATTATGCAAAGAAATTTTACAACCGATGAAGATTTATATAAAATATTAAATGAAAACTATGAAGATTTAATTGAAAACTCTCTAATAATTAAGGATAATGAAACTAATAAGTGGAGCTTTATACATAGACAAATTCAAGAATATTTGGTTGCAAAATCTCTAATAGATGTTAGTTTTAATGAGATTTTAGATTTTATTAAAATTAAAAACATTGATGCTATTCATCCATCAATATTTAATTCTTTAGCTTTTACTATAGACCTTTTAGACCCTAAGAAGGACATTTATAACCAATTAATTACTTGGTTAAAAAAGAATCAAGTTGATGTTTTATTTAAATCTGATTCTAATAGATTTAATGATAAATTAAAAGCTGATGTTTTTCAATCTTATTTTAAACAAGAGTGTATTGATAAAACATTATGGATTAATACTAACAAAACTTTTGAGGTTAAAGAAATAGCCGAATTTGGTAATAACAGAGATAATTTTTTATATCTGAAAAAAATAATTTCGGATTCTTCATATCACTTTCGTGTTAGATACTCTGCAATCGAATTAATCTCTTATTTTGACATTCCAATTGATTTAAAGGATGATTTTAAATCATTTTTATTATCACTACTTAATCTAAAAGAAATCGAAGCTGGTATTAAATCTCAAATAATAAAGTGTATAATTTATCAGGAATTACATAATGATAAAATTTATTTTGACTTGATTTTTGAGTCTCAACATCAAGAGACTAATAAAGAGATAAATAGAAGCATATTAAGTTTAATTGAAACTCAATTGGACATCGATGAATATTACAGTTATATAAAAGAAGAATTTTTAAGAGCTCATAATCTACTTCCAAGAAATGATTCAGATGAAGTAATTAGAGGGAATCAATATACAGTTGAGAGTCTAGTTTTAAAACTTCAAAATCCAAATAACTTTATTGAAATTGCAAAATATTATTTTGATAGTAATATAAATATTACTGATTATAATAATATAACTGAGCAGTTTATAAATAAATGTATCTTCTTTATTAAGAATGACGATAGCTTTTTAAATCAATTTTTGGATAGTGTAAAAAAAGAATTGAAGTATTTAGTTAGAGAGGACTTATTTTATAAAATTATAAAAGATAGTAACGAGGAACTAAAAACTATTGAACATCTCTTAAATAAAGACTCTTTTAAAGATACAAGCTATTTCATTGCTAAAATTGTTAATGAGGAATCTATCAATTTATTAGTTGAATTTATTATTTCAAACACTATTGATGCTGATGAAGTAGAAAGGTTTAGAAATTTTATAGGTAACATAAACTCACGTAATGTTGCTAAAATCCTAAATGACAAATTGATTGAAAAAGGTTTCATTTTTAAAGAAGCAATAGTAACAGAAGAGCAATCAATCGAAAACAAGAAAAAATATAAACTTCAATTACAAGATAATATTGATATCCTTTTCAATTCTGAGCGATTCTTAAAAGAAATCAAAAAAGTTTTTATTGTAAATGAGGAAATTGACAATCAAGCACTTCGAAAAATTGAAAATAAATGGTATGAAGAAAATGGATCTTGGAATTTTATCAATTCTAAAATATCATTTTTAAGTCATCTGTTATTTCAATATCGTTATCAAACAATCAACTATGCTAGTGTTGAAAAAGCTTTCGAGGATAAATCAATTATTTTGTCAAAGTTACAATCATTAATAGAAAGATATAAAAGTTCTTTATGGGAATATAATTTATCAATTGAGCAAAAGAAACTAATAGAAGAATGGGTTAAAAATATTGCATCAAAAATCAATTTTGATGAAATAATAAAATTACATTCAATAGGCTCATACTCATATCATAAAGATTTTTTAAAACTAAAAACTGTATTCTATTTTAAACAATTATTAAATCTCGATTTACCACAAAATTTTCTATTAGAAAGTATCAGATTTTTTGAATTAGATAAATCTAGTGAACCAGATGATAATTTTTTACAATTAAAAAAAGACATTAATAATGATGTAGTGTTCAATAATAAAATTGTAGAAAATATAAAAGAAGGGAATCTTTTTTCATTTTCACTTTCGAAACATATTGCTTATGCGATTCAGGAGAAGTTAGAGGCTAGCTATAAACATATTCGAGAATATTTTAAAGAAGGAGGAGATTCTATACATAATGAATCTCGTAAAATGGAAAGTTATGTTTTAGCGTCAGGAGATATAAATGTTTTAAAAGAGGTCTGTGTTAAACCTGATACTTGGGTATATTGGTCTGCTATTGGGATTTTAGTTAAAAATAATTGGGAAGAAGAATTTTGTATAAATAAATCATTAGAATATCTTAAGTCGAATGAAGATAAGTTTAAGTCAGATGCTTTAAATGTATTATTACAATTAAATGACAATAATGCTATTGATTATTTATTGAAATTTCTAAAAGACAACTCATTATCGTCTTTAAGGTTTTTAAACAATAAGAACTTTTATAATATTAAAAATTATGAAAATTTAGATTCATTATATTTTATATTTCATTCAGAAAATATTGACCGCTTTGATTCTCATTTTGCTCGTTCATTTTACAATAATTTAATTTTGAGTCTTATTGAAAAAGAAGATGGTAGTTTTAGTGAGATTATGAAAATTTTGAATAAAATTAGAGAACAAATCAAAAAGGATAAATCTGATTTGTTTTATATTAATCTATTAATTAATGATGTACAAAACGCATATATAAATTCAAATTCTAAACCGTTCGAATTAAAGAAAGCAATATTAAAAGCAAATAAAATATTAAATTAATAGTTCTCTAGCCATTCCACACACATTCCACTACGCTCCTATCGTCA
>TARA_R110001583_G_scaffold11844_1_pt1 | contig 29525 bp, 32 predicted proteins | sample TARA_R110001583 | Tara Oceans TARA_R110001583 (sample SAMEA4398432) | marine metagenome | biome: Polar Biome; feature: [MES] marine water layer (ENVO:01000295) within the mesopelagic zone...; material: water (ENVO:00002006), including particulate matter (ENVO:01000060) such as...... | reverse complement strand
GCGCGGGAAGGTAACCGCGGGCACCCATGCGCGATGCAAGGCCCATGCCATGCCGCTCGAGGCAGGGGGCACCCCCCCGATGCGAGATCCCGGATTGGCCTCTCTGTGAAGAGTCGAAAACCGGGGCAACATTTCCAAACGTGCTACGCTACCCCATGCTTTCCGAAAAACACCAAAAGGCCCTCGCCTTAATCCTGTCCGGTGACAGCATCCCAACCGCGGCCAAGAAGATGGGACTGCGCCGTGAGACTGTCTGGAAATGGACGAAAGACCCAAACTTCGCAACTGAGCTTGACCGGCTCCGTCAGGAATCTATAAGCGCCCTACAGCTTGAGTTCCGCGAAGCGTCTCTCGAGGCCGCACAGACGCTCAGAGACATCATGAACGACCCGGAGCAGAAAGCATCTGACAGGATACGGGCGTCCATAGCAATCCTCGACCGGATTGTAGACAAGACTCAACAGCCAGAAGTACGGCAAACCGTGGAGCTCGAGGAATGGGTAGACGTAAGGTCTCTGGGGTAGACACCCTTCTCTCAGACCCTGGTGAGTTCATCTCCCGGCTCTGCATTATGCACAAGCGTCAGCAGCGGCTTGCGCGGTTTGAGCTGAATAACGCCCAGCAAGAACTGCTGGATGCGCTACAGACACACAATAGGATTATTGTCCTGAAAGCCAGGCAGCTTGGAATCAGCACGCTCACCAGGGCTTGGCACTTCCACAAAGCCTATATGGCTAAGCAGCCCCGCCAGTTTGCGGTAATCAGCCACACGCGGTCCTCGGCTGAGGAGCTACACAGGATTGAGCGAACGTTCTACTCCAACCTGCCTGCTCCCCTTAGAAAGCCTTTAGAGCGCTCATCTGTTCGCACACTCAAGTTTAAGGGCTCTGGTTCTGAGCTCAGGACATACACAGCATCTGGGCGGGGTGGCACTCGATCCTACGCTATGAACAGCGCCCACCTGTCCGAGTTTGCTTTCTACGAGAACCAAGAGGAGACGATGGCTACGGTGATGGCCGCGGTGGGAGACGGTCAGATCATCATCGAGAGCACTCCGAATGTACACGGAGATATGTTCCATGAGCTGGTGATGGGGGCTATAGACGAGAGCAATGGTTGGAAGTTGATCTTCTTCCCGTGGTACATCCACGATGCGTATCAGGCACCCGTGAAGTCATATATTCGATTTAGCGCCAAAGACGCTAAATATATGGAAGACATGAACCTGACCAAAGAGCAGATGGCCTGGCGGCAAACGCAAGTCCGCACTCTTGGGCTGGACAAGTTCACTCGAGAATACCCCGCTACCGTGGGGGAGTGCTTCAAGTCTACGAGCTCACACTTCTTCTCCTCAGAAGCCCTGGACAAGATCAACCCCGTGGACCTGGGTAGCCATGAGCACAGATGCTATTCAGACGCTCTCGAGGGAGATGCCTACGCCATGGGTGTAGATGTCGGCGCAGGCCTGGGTGGAAAGGGGAACTATAGCGCCCTAACCATTGCCAGCCTGACTACCAGACAACCGGTCTACCACTACATCAGCAACACCGTCTCACCCGTGCGGTTTGCGGAGGTGATCCTCAAGCTCTGGAAGCAGTACAACCACTGTCGAATACTGGTGGAATCGAACAACCATGGCCAGCTCGTCTTGCACCGACTGCGAGAGCTCAAGGTCAAGAACCTCTACCAGAAGGACGGCAAGGACTTCACCACCAACCACAAGACACGCCCGCTACTGTTCGGAACCCTGCGGGAAGCCGTTGAAGACGGAATGATTATGCACATGGACGCAAAGGTCATTGAAGAGTTGAGGGCAATAGTCTATCTTCATGACAAGCCACAAGCCCCAAAAGGGGGATTCGATGACGCAACCATCAGCCTTGCGCTGTGTTACTACTTGCTCAGCAAACGCCCTATCGAGGTCACGCACAGCGTGAAGAGGTCCATTATGGAAGAATACATCAAGAAGCAGAAGGCTAAGTCTGCTGAACGTGTGGTTCCATGGAATGTAACGGGCGGCAACAAACGAGGTACTTGGTGATGAAACCAGACGATCTGAAGCAGATTATGGAGATGCACGAAAACCACTGGGATGACCAGCGCCGTGAACTGCTCAGGTACAAAGCAGTATATGAGACAAACTTCTGGGATGAAGAGTCTGACGATAAGACGCAAATGCGAATCCAGACCAATGACGGGTACGGATACGTCGAAGGCTACCAGGCATCCCTGTTTGCCAAGAACCCCTCCATAATCTTGAAACCAGGTGTCAAGTCGAAGGGTGACCATAAGAAGGCACAGCAAGTCATCAATCACTTCCTGAGCCAGAGCCGTAGAGAGATCGAGGCGGCTAGCCGGATGGCCTTGATCTACCCCAACTCGTTTATCAAGATGGTCCCTGCGGAGTCAGACAACGTCTACGACAAGGTGATTCCCTGCGCCGTTCCCCCATGGGAGATCATAGTAGACCGTGATGCTGTCCGGTGGGACTTGCAGCGGTATGTGGGCCACGTTTACTGGATGAATGTGCCCAAGGCAAAGGAGCGGTTTGGTCAAGGCAAGCGTCTCTCAGAGATTGGTGGCGACATCGAGGACTACTTCGATGCCGATGACGCCTCTAAAGACGAATACAGCCGGGAAGAAAGCAAGCAGTCCAAGTCCGACATGTTCAAGTACGTCAAGATCGTGGAGATATACGACCTCCTCGAGGACAAGCTGTACTGGTGGACGCCCAGCATCTCTAACAAATGGCTGGACAAGTCTGATTTCATCCCGTTTCGGACGCATGATGACCGTCCATGCCCCCCGATTGTGCCGTTCTACTACAACAATATCCCTGACCGGCCGCTGGATGGGTACTCGAGCCTCAAGAGGATCTACGATCAGCTCTTTGAGATGAACATCATCCGCTCATTCCAGGCTAATGCCGTGCGGAAAGCCTCGAGGCAGTGGCTTGTGAAGAAGGGCGAGCTGTCCTCTGAGGAGATGGCCAAGGTCACGTCTGGCGTGGACGGTCTATTCATAGAGGTGGACTCTGAAGAGCCGCTGGACTCCATCATTAGGCCTGTTCCGCAGCAGCAGACCCCCATAGAGGTGGCTAAATACTACCAAGACGTGGCGATGGACAAGGACAAGGGCTCTGTGATAGCCCCATTCACCCGTGGAGAGGTCACCAAGGCCACCGCAACAGAGATTGCAGCCCTTGCGGCCTATACGAGTTCAGAGATTGGGCGCATGGCGAGAGAGAGGGACGCCTGCATCGAGCACCTTGGCAAGGTTTACCTGTCGGTATTGTCTCTTTACATGTCTGAAGAGGCCAAGACCATCATTGTAGTGCTGGATGGCAGGACTACAGTGCTGAGTCGCAAGGATGTAGACGGGGATTTCCAGGTATATGCCGCAGATCAAGCCGCAACCCCGGTGTCAGAGGCTGTTCACAAGCAACAGTTCCTCGCGAACGTGCCAATGCTAGTGCAGTTGGGGGTATCGCACGATGAGATCCTCAAAGAGCTCGTCAGATTGCTGAAGTTGCCCGAGAGCTTCGCAATTGAGAAGCAACCACAGCCAGAAGCCCCCCTTCCCGGCCAATCAAGCCAGAAGAAGCCCCCACCAGAGGCCAATGAGGCGATTCGCAACCCGACAGTGGCCAATGTGTCCAACTTCCTGCCCAATATGGGTGAGATGTGATGCCATTGTACGATTACCGGTGCCCAGACGCCCATGTCACGGAGGTATTGCTGCGTGTTAGCGAGATTCCCAAGGCCATGGTGTGTCACTGCGGCCAGCTCGCCGTGAAACTGGTAAGCAAGCCCGCTCTCACCCCTGGAAGGTGGGGAGATCAGACCGGAACGTATGGCGTCAACGGGTACTACGACAAAAGCCTGGGCGCTACATATAGCAACTCCATGCAGCGTGACCGCATCATGAAAAAGAAGGGGCTGGTTCGACAAGAAGACCTACCTTCTCACTTCATCGAGGACACGATGGAGAAAGAGGCTAAAGAGAGCCAGCAGCACGAAGCCAACGTCAAGAAGTTCAAGTCCAACCTTGCCAAGCATGAGCCTGGCAGAGCTATCGCAGAAACCTTTTCAGTGCCTGAGATGCGGAAGCAGGGCACGCTCACCGATTCCAAAGTCAAGGAATAGTCATGCCTGATTACCGACCCACGCCAGACCAGTTGAACGAGATGATGAACGAGCCGCCACCGGAGTCTCCGGTAGAGGCCGCAATGACCCCGATGGAGCTCGAGGGATTGGCGGCCGCGGAGGATGCGGACCTCGCCAGGGACGAGACGTTTGAGTCTGTAGCCCCGGAGGGTGCCTATTCTGTAGATGCTCTCAATGATTTGGTTGGTGCTCTCAATGAGGTTCTCCCTCTCTTTGAGGTAGAGAGTGCCTACCCCTCGTTCGGCGGTCCCGTCAGTGGTCCTCTTCCGGCAGACTTTGTCGCCCAGCTTTCAATGGTAAGCCAGGCAGCTACTGACGCGGGCATGGAGCGTCTTGCTCCTGACTTGGATGCGATGGGTGACGATGGTGGACTGGATAAGGCTGCGCGTCAGATCGAGACCCTTGCGGGCAACCAGAACTTCATCACGTTCTTGAAGACCAACCGCGTGGTAATGGGGCCAGACACTTCTCAGGCTCCTCCCCCAGTCAATGAGGGCTTGCCCGCTGGCCAGGATGCGTCGATGCCTGCGCCTTCTGACGTAGATATGGATCAAATGTTTGCCGGGAGAATGTAATGAGCGCAGCGCAAGAAGCGGCACCTGTGGTACAAAGTTCTGAGCAGCCTTCTGGGGATAGCGGGAGCACTGCTGCGCCTACTCCCGACAGCGGTGTGGAGGCGGCCCCCCAGGAGCCTGCTCTCGAGTCTTCGCAGCCCGACCATAGGCTGGACGAGTTGTTGACCGCAGAGATTGAAGAGCCCATCTTCTCTTCTGGTGAGAACTACAAGGGCATGAACTACCAGGAGGTAGTCCGAGAGCTTCCTGATGATGCCAAGAAGATCATTGCCAATCTGCGGAGCTCATACACTCGCAAGACCCAAGAGCTTGCAGAGCAGCAGAAGATCATGCAGCAGCATGTGGAGGAGATTCAGGCTAACCGCTCTGCCTTGTTCAACAGCGAGTTCAATAAGAACATCGAAGAGACCGCGGCCGCAGACAAGAAAGATGTGGACCCCTTCAACCCCAAGACCATCGAAGAGCGCATCCAGCAAGAAGTAGCCAAGCGAATGCAGGACATGCTCAAGCCCATGAAGCAGGCACATCAACTGCAGCAGCAGAGGATAAAGCTAGACGCATTCAAGCGGGACCACCCAGACCTCGACGGCATGAAGAAGGAAGTCGCCAAGGTGTTGATGGATCACAAAGGCATGAACCTCGAGCAGGCTTACTGGGTCATCAAAGGCAAGAAGCTTGATGAGCAGACCCGTCAGCAAGAAGACGAGCTGGGCAAATACAAGGCGGCCGCTCGCTCTGCAGGCCTGAAAGTCGGGGGTGCCAACCGTGGAACGAACCGAGGTGTTCCACAGTACGTTCTCGACAAAGATGACCCAATCGCAATCTATCGCTGGCTCGAGGCGAACAAGGGCAAAGGTAAAATCTGATTGCGCGATAGTATATCTTTTGATACCGTCTCCGTGCGGCCCCCCCTGGGACAAGCCTCACACCCGCCCCCTTAGCCGGGATAAGCGTTACTGATTCTTGTCTCAACCCTAAGTTATAGGTTTATCATGGCCGTTCAAAACGACATTCTCTCCAGCACCGCGCGTGCTCGGAGTAAGAAGGCCCTCGATAATCTCTTTACGACTGTTCCTCTTCTTGACCACATCAAGAAGGCCGGCGGTGTCGAAGAGATTAGCGGTGGTCAGCGCATTACTCGCGCAGCAATCCTCGCAGAACACTCCAACATCACCCAGCTCTCTACCGGCTATGAGTCGATCGCTGCTGGTGTGGCCGATGTCCTCCGCTCTCCTGAGTTTGAGTGGTGTGACTTCGTAGCCCCCATCATCATCACCAAGAAGGAAGAGCTCTCCAACCGTGGCGACGATGCCGTTATCAGCATTGCTGATGCCCGCATGAAGAGCGTCATGGGCATGCTCAAGCGTGAGTGGGAGAAGCAGGCTATTGCCGGTACTTCGACCGTCCTTACCGAGATGCAGACTCTTAACGGAATCGACGCCGCTACTGGTTGGTTTGAAGAAGGAGCCTTTGGTTCCGGTCAGTCCAACAGTGTTGGTGGCCTCTCCAAGAGCACTTATGCAAGCGCTAACTGGAACAACCAGGTCGCCAGTGCAGGCGGTGCTTTCAACACAAACCGGGCTGGTGAAGGCGCGATGACGGATCTAATGATCCAGACTCAGATCTACGCCCCCGAGGGAACTGTTGATCTCATCCTTGCAAGCCCTACCTCCTACAAGCTGTACAAGCAGTCCCTCCGGGCTCAAGAGCAGTACGTCAAGGAGACTGTGCTTGATGGTGGACGCCTGGCGCTTGCCTTCAGTGGTGCTCTGATGTACGTCGAGAACAACCTGGGCTTTACCGGCTCTGGTGGTTCCAACAAGATGAGCATGTACTTCCTCAACTCCAAGTCGATGAAGATTGTCTTCGACAAGGAAGCTAACTTTAGTCTTAGCGACTTCCAGGATAAGAGTGGATACGCAGCCCGCGAGGCGCACCTATACGTGCGTACTCAGCTTGTTGCCGACCATCTTGCATCCTTGGGAATCCTTACCAACGGAGAGGCATAGTCATGGCTCGTTACGATCTACATCACGGAAAGAGTCCTCTCGAGGTTGCCATCGTCACTGGCGCAGGCGCTGAGATTGTGGAGTTCACTACGAACGAAGCACTCACCGCTGGCGACTGGGTTGGTCTTGACACCAGCCAGACCGGTGAAGACCGAGTGACCGAGGTTGTTCAGGGTAACGCTGACGGTATGGTCATCGGTGTTGCACTCGAGACGGTTGCCTCTGGCGCCACCGTTCGGGTGTGCGTCTCTGGCTACGTCGAGGGCGCATTGACTGATGGCAATGTCGCGGCTGCTGGTGACACGTTGGTTGCTGCCGCTTCTGGAACGGTCACCAAGGGAGCGCCCTCCAATGTGCTTCCCATCATTGGGATGGCTCTTGAGGTAGATGCCGGAAGTGACCCGTACTACGCTGACGTGTACATCTACCGTCGCTTCTGAGTCGGCCCGTCAACAGGGGGCGGGCATCCGTTTGGGTGTCCTCCCCCTTTTTCTTTAGGAAGGTACGATGGCTGTATACACCAGCGGTCAGACGGTAGGCTTGCAAGACAAGCTCGTCATCAACACAGACTGTGACAACGCCAGCAAGAATGACGTGTTCGGGGGCTCTGTCACCATGTACGCTATTCGTGCCAAGAATCCATCAGCTACCGTCTGCTATCTCAAGCTGTACAACACAGCGGCCCCCACGGTGGGAACCACCGCACCGGACATCATCATCGAGTGTCCTGGCAGCAGCGAGGTCACATGGGTCATGCAGGCGGGCGTCACCTTTAGTGTGGTGTCCATGTCGGCAGTCCAAGAAGACGGCCACGAAGGAACCACTAACCCCGCGGAGAACCTCGATGTGCGCATCGTGGCGAAGTAAACCATGGCATTGACATCCAAAGCGTTGAACTCTCCGGTTGGAGCTCTTGAGCTCGTTCAGACATCTGCGACATCTACCGTTGATGCGAACATCACGGGTGGCACTACCGGCAACCTCATCCAGGTAGACATCGACAACTCCAACAACCCGACCGCAGCGGTATACGTCAAGTTCAAAGACGCCACCGTGGGAGATACGGGGTCGAACCCTGACTGGATCTTCTACGCCCCAGGCGGGCAAAGAACGTCCTACACCTGCATGGGGGCCAGCCCGTTTACCATTGGCTTGACCATGTGGTGCGTGACTGGAGCGGCCGGGACAAGCGATACAAGCCCAACCGGGACAGTTTCTGTCCGCGTTCTTGTTGGGTCGACCTGATGAACCTGGCCGAAATCCGCGGCATGGTGGGGTCCATTCTGGACTACAGCCCTGACGTTCAGACCTACAAGGATGAGGTCACACGGGTAGTCAACCAGTTGTACCTCGAGATGTTTGCGGACAAAAAATGGCAGTTCGCCCAGAAGAGCAAGAATCTTACCGCACGAGCTGACGTTACCAGCACAGCGTCCGCAAGCTCTGGTGTGCTGACCGTTGGAAGCTCATCGTCTCCGCTGGCCTATACCACCAACAGGTGGGTGGAGGGGCAGATCATTGAGATCAGTGGTGGCACATGGACCGCTGGCGGGTCTCTGTCTGGAGAGTACGAGATTGCCAAGATTGCAAACGCCTCGATTACTACGAGCACGGTGTACATCAAGGACCAGGACGGCAATCTGATCACTACTGGAACTACCTCTGCAGATGCCACGGTTAGGATCAAGTCTCGCTATATCGACATGCCCGTAGACTTGGTGAAGGTGCTGTCTCTTGGGATCCGCACTCCTGCACAGTCTTCAGACACGGCCACCGGAAATGCCACGATCAACTTCCTCAACTGTTCTCGACATCTTGATGAAGAGCTGGATCTTGACCTGGATATGTCTGGGCGCCCTACGGACTGGATCCGATACGACAACCACCAGATGCCGCAGCCAATCACGCCGCCCGTGCTTGAATCGACTACGGGAAGCCTGGCGGCAGGCACGTACTATGTGAAATATGTACTCGAGGACAACAACAGGGAAAGCGCACCGAGCGCGGCCGCATCTGTGACGCTGGCATCCACTGGTGGAATCAACATTACGGGTGGATTGCAGACCACTACAGGCAACTCTGGCATCGTCAAGCGTGTCTACATCCGCACACCGGACTCGATGGCGTACTACCAGACCAGCAACTCTCTGGTCACAGAAGCCACCACAAGCCTCTCAGGGCTCTCTATAGACACAGACTACTTCATGTCTGCCGATAGGATTCCAGAGCACGGCGGAAGCTATGAGCGCATCAGGCTGTATCCACGCCAAGACGCGGACGTTACGGTCACCCTGCGGTATCTGTTCCAGCCCTCGATGCTGATTGAGGACACAGACGTGCCGCTGCTGCCCCCGTCTCACCACAACTATCTGGTGTATCGGGCCTGTCAGGAGCTCTTCGTAAAGCACAGCAATGTCCAGCACAGTGAGCTGTACAGGATCAAGGCCGACAGGGAGATGTTGAGGATGGAGAACCGGTATCTCTCGGAGGGTGCCACGCACTGGGTCAAGGCCAGCTTCAGGGGTAGGCCCTCCCTTGACTTCGCAGAGTCGAAGCTAACCACATCGGGGTAGGCATGAAGACTCCGATAAAGCAAGAGTCTATGCCCATTCTGGGTGTTGATGATCAGATCCCACCAGCAGAGCGTTCGGCCACCAACATCGTCAACATGACGCTGGACGAGCGCACCAAGGGGTGGGACTCGAGGGTGGGCTACGAGAAGTTCTTCACAAACGCATCCACAAGCCCCTATGGGAAACCCTTCGACTCGGTGAGCGGATACGCTGGCCCAATCCAGAGCCTGTACTCATGGACTACCAACCAGGGTGCCAAGCAGTTCTACGTTTACGAAGTCAGCAGCCCCGTTACTGGGGTGACTTATCTACAGTATCTGAGCGTGGCCGAAGAGGCCGCTGTAACTATTGAAAGCGACAGGGCAACCCCTGTGTTTGATCAAGCCCCAACAGACTATGAGCCCTATGGTCGCTGGCTCATCATTCTCAACGGGCAAGACAGGGCGATTAAGTTCGACAGCGTCACAGGCAATGTCACAGACCTGGGCTGGAACGACACGCCATCCGCGCCAGACCCGTGGCCGCAGGATGAAGACGGAACCCTATATTCTGGAACGACGAGCGGCATCGTTATAGACATCGAAGGGGGGAACCTGGGAAGCCCACACTCTCTTTCCACCACAAGAGTTCAGGGTCTCGGCAGTACAACCAAGGGTGCAGTCAACTCTTACCGGTGGAAGGTGTCCTTCATTAACGAGACAGGCTCTGAGAGCCCACTGTCGGTCCCGTCTGACGCCGCTCAATGGACAACGGAAGAGATAACGTCAGGCTCAACTTTTGAGAAGGCGCACAGCCTGAAGCGAAGGGCGGTGTATCTCGAGGGGATACCTCGCGGACCAAAGGGTACGGTTGCACGCAAGATCTACAGAACCAGGAACGTGGGAGACCTGGAGCCTGGAGTCATGCAAGACCTCGACACGCTTTACTACCATGTGTCCACCATTCACAACAATCGTGAAACCAACTACGTTGACTACACTCCAGACAACTTTCTCGGCATGGAGGCTCCCACGACGGTGGACTCGATCTTGATGCCAGCGCCTGGAGCTCGCTCTGCGGCCGCTTTTCAGGGGCGTTTGTTCATTACCGGCGGGTACGGAAACGCGGGCAAGATCTACTACAGCCAAGTCGGACAGCCAGATACTTACGGGGCACTCGACTACTTCAACGTAGGCACTCGAGACGGGGGCGGCGTCACTGCCCTGTTTCCCTATTACAACGAGCTGATCGTATTTCGCGAGAGAGCCATAGATGTCATCCGAAACATGGACGGCACCATGGTTCTCACGCCATTCCTGCAGGGTATTGGCACAAGAGCGGTCCAGTCAATCACCTCACTGCCAGGTGCTGGTGTTGTCTTTCTTGCAGATGATGGAGTCTACCTTCTTAGCGGAGGCATGGTTGGTGGAGCAGAGCTCTCGGTGAACAAGATATCCGCACCAATCATGAAGACCATCAAGCGCATGAGCCCCTCTGCTGTGCCTCGAGCTACTGCGGCCTATTCCCCCAAATGGAGGGAGTGGCATTGTTACTTCGCAGCAGATGGGGCTGAAAAGCCATCCATAGGAATCGTCTTCCACCTGGACAGTAACGGATGGTCAATACGGGAGAACTTCCCGGTTGGGTGCATTGTTGCAGACAAGAGCGCAAACCTCGTCTTTGGTAACCACACTGGTAGACCCTATCCACGGGTAGAGGGAGACCAGCATGAGAGCGGGCTCTTTGTGATCTCCAGAAACCCTTACGCTGGGCACACGATAACCCTGACCCCCGCTGGCGGGCCAGACCAGTCAGCATCGGAGAGCACAGGCAACGGCCCCGCTGTCACCAGCAAGTTCAAGAGCCGGTGGCACGACTTTGGGTATCCATCCCAAAAGAAGCACATCAAGTACCTGTACCTCTACGTCCTCACAAAGGGCGACAATACAATACCGGTTACTGTCTTTGAGGACTTCTCCAGCACTGGTACAGCCCTGACCCCAACAAGAGTTCAGAGACCAGAGCACCCAGACCAGGACGTGTTTGGTACTGGGGTGTGGGATTCGGCTGTCTGGCAAGAGCAACTAATCACCGAGCTGCGGTATGCGGTTTCCCAGAAGGCCTGCTCGAGATTCGCATTTGAGATTGAGACTGGTAATGACTTCGTCCTGCTTGGCTACTCCCTGGAGCTCGCCGCTAACGAGATGCGTACCGGCCGAGGGAAGGTGAGCTAATGCCGTACAGGTGGACTGAGGGCTATCTCCGAGATGAGAACATCGTTGATGAAGACGAGTTCAACAGGGAGTACAACAACCACAAAGGGATGATCAACGGTGGGCTTGATCGAGACAACCTGCCTGCGGGCTCTGTGGGTGAAGACCACCTCAAGGCGGGAGCCTTCCTGTTCTACGATCTATCCAACCCCAACGATCTAATGGTTCAGGGGTTAGGCTCTCTGTCTTCCTCATCTATCCACAGTACTTTTGACGATCGAGTAGCCGGGTGGGTTCACAACACCGCCCAGAAGAGCTCTGTAACCACACAGGAGGGCATGCTTCACATCGACTTCTGCTGCTGGTGGTCGATGCTTACCCACAGCCCTGCCCACGCCACGCTGGACAACCGCTGGGCTCAGATGGGCATCGTGTTGAATAACAACTTCGTGGCGAAGACCGGGAAGCTTTGGTCTTATGCGGGAAATGTCAACATGAGCATTGCGGTCCCGGTAGCTTCCGGTCCACAGCAGGTACATGTCGCCTGGCGTACCGAGCCGAAACCAAACTCTACCCTGGTTAGTACGGCTGATGGAGCCTTTGCCTATGGTGGTGGCCAGCTTCTCCTCATCAACAGGTATCGCTGATGTCTAAGATCTCCAACAGCAATGTATTGACTGGCGGTACAGCTACCGCGGCCGAAGCAAACGCCAAGTTCAGTGATGTTGCCACGGCTACCAGCGATATTGATGGGGATAACGTGGCCTATCAGGGCATTGATGCCAACCAGCTCAAGGACAACTACCTCGTCGTAAAGTGTGGATATGTGGACAACGGGGTGACCAATGCCACCGCAGGCATGCCATATAATGCCTTTGTAGACGGGACCAGCATGACTGGGTCTCAGCCGATAGATCACTACGGGACAACCGCAAACAGCACTGGAATGTTGTTGGACTTCAGTAGCGATCCTCTTGTATTGAAGGATGGTGACTTGCTTCGCGTTTGGCACGGATGCCACCTGTACAAGCATGAATACGGAAACCTCATTCTCGTCGGCAATGGCGCATACGTCAGTCCAGCGGGACGTGTTGGAAACGCTGTTGCGTGTACCTATCCGATGTGGGCATTGAGATCAGACTGGGCAGTGATACCCGCCGCGAACGGGTTTGAGCCATTCCCAGGATGGGAGGAGAAGTGGCGCCAGTCCACCTGGGGCTCCGCTAGTGGCGAACAGGTGCAGATACAACAGCCCACATACTCTGGCTCGTACAACAGCCGGTGTTACGGGCTGGCCCTCCACCAGCTTCATGGGACAAGGATAAGCTCATCCGAGATGCGGGTGCGGCATACTGGCGGGTCAACTCTGAACTATGTCCATCAAGGCTCTGACCTGAGAGTGTACGCGATGCGGGTCTTCTTTCTTGGCCCGATGATGTATATAAGGTACACGGCTACCGGTGTTGACTTTCTTGCGTTCAGGTCTATTGGCAAGTCTACAGCGGCAAACTTCAACCAGATATACTTCTCCCACGGACACGTCGGGTTCATGCAGATGCGGGGAGGAAATATCTGATGCCATACACGGCCAGCTACACCTTCAGCGGTTCAACTGTCATCTCGGCAACCAATGCCCAGTCCAACCTCACGGACATGAAGGAGTACAACAACGGTGGAGTCTCGAGCTCAGACTTGAGGACATCCGACAAGTGGGTGGAGTCAAGCCACTTGGTGCATGGCTCATACAACCCCATCAACAACACGATGAACTTCATGTCTGGCGTATCTGGAACCAACCTGGCAGCAGATGGGACCGAGAGCTGGATGCTGGATTCCCCGACAGCAAGGGATGAGCCCGCCACACCAGTCAAGGTAGACTATCCAGACACTGGGGCCACCTTCTACCTCGAGAGGGCGGCAGATGTCCTGGTCAGATTCCATGCCAGCGCCACCAGCTCGTTCGATGGGGATGCGTCCGGGGTTATCAGGGCATACCTCGCATTCGATGGGAACCTTGTCACCAATAGCTATATGGCTGCAAGGCCCAGCACAGACACGGCAAACCACTCAAGCGCATCATACGATGCCAGAGACCTGAACTGGTTCCAGTGGTCGAACTTCTATCTGAAAGAAGGCGCATCAGCAGGCTGGCACCATGCTCGGTTGATTGGATATACAACAACCAGACAAGCGATTTTGCTAAACTGGGGCATGACCATCGAGGCGTACTACCGATGAGGGGGAGCTATGGCAGAGGGTAGGGGTTCAGCGACAGTTAGTGGTTTCGCGAGCGGCGCGGCAACGGGTGCCAGCATTGGTGCTGTTGGTGGTGTGCCGGGGGCTGTAGTTGGTGGCGCGATTGGCGGGGTTGTCGGTGGGGTAAAGGGATACCTCGACTCTGCTCCGAGTGAGTATGAGGAATACACCGCAGAACAGCTTGCTGCACTCCGTCGCAGACAGGAGATGGGCACTCTTGGCATGAGCGATGAAGAGCTTTCCCTTATGGGCTATCAGCTTGGTGGCGCTGTAAACCGGGAGCGCGAGCTTACGCAAGACATGCTTCGCCAGGCGGCCGCGTCCCAAGCTCTTGGGCCAGAGGCGTTCGCCAGGCAGGGTGCGGCATCGGATGCGAAGATGGCCGGTATCACAGCAGAGAGCCAGGCCCAGATTGCGGCGGCAGATCTCGCCAAGAAGCAGATGGAGGAGCAGCAGATCTACGAACTAATGGCTCTCCAGTACGACATTGACGTAGCAGAACAGCAGGCCGCGATGCAGCAACAGGGCATGTACATGATGGCTGCGGTGGACATGGCAGAGGTGCTTGGCGAACAGTCTTGGTGGGGAGAGCAAGACCTTGAGGCAACGGATATCGAGTCTGACGATATAGAAGCAGGCACAGACACCCTGCAAAGATTCTTATCCGGTGGAGTCTGAGATGGCGACGATTCCAAGACCCAAAGCGTTAGGACAACTTGCGGCCACTGCAGAAGCGGTTCAGCAGATCTATCAGCGGACTCGAGGCCGGGGCTACAGGCAGCGATACATGGACTACAAGCGTCAGGACTGGATGTTCCGAGTCCAGCTTGCCCAGTCTCAAGTCACAGAGGAGTACAGGCAGTCGGCGAACTACAACCGGCAACTGCAGGACGCTATCTCAAGCTATGCAGATCACGGCCAGCAGCTTCGCACAGCTCTTCGACAGACGGGCGAGGCTATCACATCGGTCCAAATGCAAGTCTTCAACCTTGAATCTCAGTCGCTCGACCAGCGGCACCAGATGTTGAAGTACAGGGTCGAAGGAGAGCGGGACTTGACGAGAGACCTGAACGTAAAGCAGGGCAGCGAGGCCCCGCTGGAAACCATGCAGGTCGCCCTCACTGACATCATGGACAGTCATAGCAACTGGTCTGATGCCGAGCCCGCTGTTCGGGCTGCACTCATTAAGTCCGGTACGTCTGAGGGCCTTCAGGGTGCCATTATGACCATTGGAAACTCGGAGGGCAGAGGCTCTATCTCGCACCGACAAGCCGCCCGACTGGTCTCCAACTACATCCTGACATCGGGAGAGTTCCGTGAATGGTACGGCGTCAACAAGACCGATATTGACACGATGGTGGAGAGCGCATTCGACTTAGACGCTGGCTCTTTGACGGGCTTGGACACGGACTACGATGACGCATACGATGCGGGCTTGATTGACATCAACAATGCGTCTCCGATTGAGCGTGGCCAGACGTATTACACAGAAGGTCAGGCCGCACTGGCTGCAAGACAGTCAGAGTTGGTGGCCCATCAGACTACCCTTGATAGCTTGATCAGCGAAACCATGCAGACACAGCTCAACCTTGAAGCCGAGCTGGAGCAACGAGGAGAGCCAGAGCCCCCTGATTATGACGCCATCTTAGAGGCGGCAATGGAGGGGTATCAAGAGCCTGCATCGAGAGGCCAACAGCGATTGCTTAACCGGGAGCGAAGGCGTCTCCGTGTCCAGAACCGGATGCTGGACGAGGCTTCGCCAGAGACGAGGGCTATCGTACTCGCTGGCGCAGAGGCTTCGCGCAGGAAGCGGATGGGGCTTGCGGTCTCTGATGATGAAGAGACCATCGCCAGGGCAACGGAGCTCATGTCTGGGTACGGCGAATCGTTTGATCCTAACGAACTGCAGACCATTGCAGATCAATGGGCTCGAGGCCGGTATCAGACAGAGTACGAGGCGGCCAACCCTGGAGCCACTGAGATCTACTGGGACTCGGACCAGATTGCCACATACCAGAACGACTTGATGTCTGCGGTATTGGGCCAGTGGGACAACCAGTATGGCAGCGTGCAAGATGCGGCCGCAACGCCAACCACTACGACAGAGGAGGCTCCCTCAGAGCCCGAGCCCCCCCTGGAAGAAGAAATGTATATTGAGCCGCCACCGGAAGTTGAATAATGCCTCACGAACCTGGACATGAGGAATACGAGTACAGAGCCGGGGCGGATCCATTCGCGTTTAGGCCCGAGTATACGGAGGCGCTAAGAACCGCCGAAGCGGAGGCTCCTCCCGGTGAGATGGGTCAAACGTTTCCAGACCCCACATACGAGATACCACTAGAAGACCTGGTGACCCTTCAGGAGGAGTCTCCCGCATTCCACAGGCGAATCCAGCAGTATTTGGACAGGGGCACAGAGCGGGGGAAACAGCAGGCATACTCGCTGTGGTCTGAGTGGTCCGGTTCGCGAGCGAGGGTTGCACGCAGGACGGGCAGGTACGAGCACGCGCAGGCTCTTGCTGCAATGGAAGCGGAAGACGAAGCCATACAGCCTTCGACCACTTACGTTGCCACCCTCAACAGGGTCCGGCTTGGCTGGCTGCAGGAGGAATACCAGTCCAACTTCGCCCAACTGGTCCGGTACTACCAGTCGGCAGAGGGCGGCGACTTTAACGAAGAGCGAGCCAGGATTGAGGCGACAAGGCGGCTCATGTACTGGATGGTGGTTCCCAGGACGGCCAGCGGCAGGCCGATGGAGATGGCGTCAGACCTCGACCCTGAAGACTATGGCGAAGTAAGTGCTGGCAGGGCTTTATTGAGCGCCCTTCTTCCTCAGAAGCTGACGAGTAGTGAGGAGGCCAGGCGATACAACGAGATGGTGGCGATCGGCGGCGAGACCGACCAGCACTTTCGCAATATCGCAATGAGGTATGCAAGGGAGGGGTGGGATCCTCGAGGCGCCGTGCTTGACGTATTCGGAAAACCGGAAGACATGTCCGAAACGGATTATCGAGCTGCTCTTTCCAGTCAAAGAAGGGCGCAACAGGTAGAGCTCCGAATGGGGGCGCAGCGCGGCGGTGAGGCTGACCCGACAGAGCACATCGGAGAAGGCGGGCGCGGAGTGACGAGGCAGCGGCATGAGGCAGTCTATCGAGCACTGGTGAACGCCTACCTTCCTCTTGCATACGATCAGTTTCTTATCGAGGCCAAGGACATCATCCAGTCTGGAGCAAGGTCTGTCGGAGAAGAGATCAGTGAAGCAGACCTCGCAAGACAGGCGAGACTCTTGGCCACGGTGCAGTACAACACATTTCAAGAGACTACGTTTCCGTTCATAGATGTCGCCGTAGAGGGGCGTGGACCCACCACAGCAGAAACGTCTCATGACATGTTCGGTATAGCTACCGCGGCCGGTGTAGACATGGCTGTCCGCAGCGTCTTCTTCCACGAACGAGACATATACAGGGGGGAGCACTACCCGCAGGGGGAGATCGTAGAGACCTTCGCAATGGCCGGTATGCGGGACGTTGGAGGGGTTGTACGGATTGCTTTAGACCCGCTTGTCGAGGCTTTAAGCTACGAGGTTGACGCTCAAGGCAGGCCTGTTGATCCAAATGACCTGAACTATCGGATAGCCCAGGCTACAGACCAGGGCTACAGGGACTGGTCCTCCGGTGACAGGTCTCTCGCAACCTGGGGAAGGCTTGTTGGTGGATATATTCACGGCGCAGTGGGTCAGTTTGAGCTTGACTACTCTCGCACAAGGTTCGGCGGGACACGGGTTAACACTGGAAACTGGGTCCAAGACGCGGCCGCAACAATCGCCACCGGGCAGTGGTTGGCCGATGACTTTGAGGCAATAGTCGGAACCGGGGCCATGTACTCACAATGGGGCGTGCCAGATGCTCCGTACTATATGGGCGCCGCTCTTGAGTTGGCGCTTCCAATCAATCCAGGCAGGGTTGCCGCGCCCTTCATCAGGACCGGGGCGAAGCTTACGAGCAAGACCATCAGGGGCGGTGCGAATACGCTGGGTGCGGGCACCTCTCTTCTGGTGAGAAACGGTGCGCCTCGAGAGTTCATGAGCAGCATGGGCGTACACCTCGCTAGGCCTACAGACTTTATTGCTAACCCTGTTGCGTCAGCGCAGCGTTCCGTCTTGTTCAGGGAACTCAGGGTGGGCTTGGCTGGAGCGGACGCGAACCCTGCGTTCTCGGAGACGGGAAGACTGTTTAGAGAATCGTCGTTCCCTGGCGTTATCGCAACCCGGTTGAGTCATGAGATCTTAGATGTAGCCTTGCCGATGTTGATGAGAAGCAACACGCTCAAGGGTGCGCTCAAGTACGCCAGCAACACGGCTCTGGGTCGCGTGGTTCATCAACTCGATGATGCGTGGGGCGTATACAGGAGATCGTACTCCAGCCTTGAAGGAGCAAACAGCTCCATGCTTGGTCAGAAAGTTCTCGATTCGCATTATGCGGCCACCCTTACGATGCACGCTCCTGGCTCTGAAGAGTTCCACAGGGCTGTAATGCAGGGAGTCCTCGAGGATTTGCTTAGGCAACATTTTGCTCACATGATCCCCGACAGGTGGGTTGTCGTTTCGGACTTCTTGCTGGTGCCCAAAAAGGTCTTCAACTCCAGGGCATATAGAAGGACTCAAAAGGCAAACAGATTCTTGTTTGAAGAGAGCTCTACGGGCGTGTTCCAGAACACTACAGAAGTCATGGAAACGCTGACCGGCGTGCTCGGCAGACAGAAGATCAACCGGTCTCCGTTCTGGTCAGAGGTATCGACCAAGATTGTCAACCAGACCCCGCTCTCCACAAGGGAGTGGAACTCTGTCACCGGCATGATGACCGCTGGCGTAGTGAAGAGGGAAGTCACCGGCTCTATTAAGATTGACTTTGCTGGCCCTGCCTACAAGAAGGCGCTGGAGGCAGGGGCACGAAGGCCCAGGCACTACGCCAAAGAGCCGCTCATGGAGAACCTGAGCACCATCGTGCAGGGGGCTCGGTCCACCCTTGGGCTGGACAAGGGCGGGAAGCTTGCGGCTGAAAGCTGGGCACCCATATCTGTGTCGAGAATGATGGCCGATGTCAATGCTGAACTTAGCCAGCTCGACCGCTCCTTCATAGAGCTGCTGAGAGAAGTGCAGCGTGAGGGAGGAGATCCCCTTCAGACACTCATATCCCGCTTCTCGAGTGATGATGTGGTCTCAGACCTGATCGACATCCTCAAGGTGTTCTTCAAGGAGTCCGAGCTCAACGCTGCTTTTCTTGGCACTGACCTGAAAGCAATCCTCGAGCAAGGCGGGTATGCCGGTAAGAATCTGACCCCCCACCTGGTTCAGGATGCCGTCGCAACCGCGAGAGCATACGCCACGGTGCTTATGGACAAGGGACTGAAGACCAGAACCGTAACGGGTGGAGTCCGTCGCCCCAAGGTTGGCGCTGCAATGACCGCAGCCAGGGCTCAGAAGACTGACGCTCCCGACATCGCGCTATATGCCTGGCTTATGGACAAGCACAAGGGAACGGTAATCAGCAGACACATGCAGAGGTTTTCTCGCGAGAATCCTGAGCTCCTGGTTCGGCTTGGTGGTGATGACATCTCTGACGCCCAGACATTCAGAGCTATTGCCAGGCAAGAGAACATACCTGATGACATCATTCAGGACATCATACCGACCATATTTGGCAGAAGCGGCACGGGTTCCGCAATGGACGCATCCCACTTCCATGAGCTTCTCGAGCAAGTTATATCAGACCTGTTCTTCCGTGGTCAAATATCGGCCGGAAGCGTGAACAGGCAGTTTGGATACTCCATCAGAGGCAGGGGTACGGCTTCTGACATAGCGAGGACTGGGCCGGTCAGAAATGTGGTCGAGGCTGCAGTGCGGAAGAGGCTTCCACGCGCAACCGATGAAGCGATCCGCTTGACCACCAACAAGATTGTAGATGACATCTTGGGCCAGATGATGGTTGCAGCTACCGATGTCAACATGGCGAACTTGGTTGGAAAGCTTCGATCGCTTGGTCTTCGCGTTCCCGTTGACCACCTGCCAAGCGGCGGCCGCCACATGACCAGCATCAAGGCAGAGGTCTTAAAGCTGGAAGACAACATGGCTGTGATCTTGCCCAGCAAGCTGTATACCGCTGAAGAGAAGGCGATGTTTCGACAACTTGTCAGCGAGAGCGCATCAGGCAAGCTGTGGGCAAAGCTGGACGATCTACCAGAAGCAGACAGGGCAAACGCTCTCGGCATGCTTACAAGGTATCTGGATATGACCAACCGCACCGCGGTCAGTGGTGTGCTTGGCGGGTTCCCAGGACCAAACGGTAAATACCTTGGGTTGAACCTTATCACGGCCTCCTTGATCGCTATAGTTACACAGCCGACATACGTTGGAACCATTCTGCTGGCAACGGTAAGGGGTACGAGGCGGGGATTGAGGGGCGGCCTCGTTGGTGCCCTTGGTGGGGGAGCTCTGGGTGAGGCCACGCTAAAGGCACTCAACGAAGCCGTGAGCCAGGTGCCCACAAGAAGCAAGCCATACAGGTGGTACGCATCAAAGTTCGGGACCAAGCCTGACTCCGTTGTGATGACGGACAAGTGGGGCCGCAAGTGGACAAAGGCAAGGCTCGAGAACTCCATCAACAATCACAACTTTCGCCTTAGCCAGAGCACTTTTGAGTTCAGGGACATGACCCTCGACGAGATCAGGCGAGTGGTTGCCAGGAATCCAAACCTTTCGCGAGCTGGGTGGTTGAAGCAGGCGTGGAGATACCTTGACCCCAGGAACAAGAACCTCTGGGGGATGGTGGCAGAGAACACGGACAACGTGTTCCGAGAGGCTTGCTATGTTGAGGGGCTCAGGCGAGGGCTGACAGAGAACCAGTCCATGATGGTCGCACGCAACGTGTTGTTGGACTACGGCGCCATCCCCAAGCTGGAGAAGGAGAAGATCGCACGCTCGATGCTGTTCTATGCCTTCCAGAGGCAGATGGCCGCAGAGGTACTCAAGACCTTGGCGTTCAGGGACTCGAGGGCGGTGTCTGCTCAGATCAAGTTCGTGATGCACCAGCACCAAGAAGCTGGAACATGGATGTTTGAAAACGACTACATGCGCTCATACTTGTGGAGCGAGTTCGGCGCAGAGATCGACGGCATGCCAGTACAGGAGTCATACATCAGAGCTCCCGCACTTGAGACGTTCCTTATGCTGAACAACACCATGTGGTTTGGCATTGATGCTCTTGACTTCATGATGGACGGGGTATTCACGAATCCAGACCCCATGCCTTGGGACAGGAGAATGGCCACGTTCCCCCTTCCAGGGGTGTCAGAAGGCAGCAGGCGGGAGATGCACTGGAGTCCTTACGACATCGCTGCGGGCGTGTCTGACGCGATTCCGTGGCGACCTGAGATGCAGTGGGGCTTAGACATGATCATAGACACATGGGGTGCGCGGCCCACAGCCCAAGCGCAGATGCCTACGTGGGGGGTTCTGGCGTTTGAGTCTGCAGGCCTGATGGATTGGGCCACCGGGTTCTTTGGGCTCGAGCGGGTGCATGGGGATGTTGGAAGAGGGGAAGACCCTGGAGACCTGAGGGCAGGCTACCCGCTAGTCAACGTGCAGCTTGCTGGTGAGACCCACCCATCCCCTGGACAGTACAGGTTCGGCCAAGGCGAGGGGCAGATGGGGTTTACTAGGTGGAAGCTGTTTGAGTATGCCACTCTTGTTTTAGGGATACAGCGAAACGTCAGAGACTACACAATGGCTGGCGTAAAGATGGGCTACTTCCCAGAAGGAAGCGCCATGAAGTACACCGCCGAAGGAAGCTGGGCCTTGTATTTTGGTGGAGCTCAGATCACAAACGTGTTTACTCCAGAGGTTCAGATTATGGAGAAAATACGCAGACGCATCGCTCGAGAGGCGCGTGAGTCACTACCAGAAGAGGCTCTTCAAGAGCAGCGCAGCACTTCAGCAGAAGTACACCGTGAAAACCAATAGACTTTTTAGTATACTTCCCCCCAGGAGAACCCCATGGCCGCCGTCGATCTAAGCTCAGTCACCAACATCCCGTATTTCTATACGAAAGCAAGCGTTGCAACTACATGGCAAGAGTTCAAGCTACCCGCATGGGTCAGCAAAGTTATCGTCCATGCAGCAGATGACTTCTATGTTGCAACCATTGGCGCAGAAACCCCCGCAGATGGTGGCTCTGTTGGTACGCACCGGTTTCCCGTAACGGGTGGCGCAGCCTACAGTGTGGTCATCAACGATGCAGACGATCGACGCTGGTTTGAGGGGATGACACATGCGAGCTCAGTCTTTGTGGCCGCTCAGTCTTCCACCACAACAGTCACCATCGCCATCGAGAAGGGGAGGGAGTAGACATGGGTAGCTACAAGATTGCGGTAATCCCCACCAACTTCAAGCAGGTCCAGGCCAGCGACCTGGAGATCGACAGCGGCACGCTCAGCGTGGACGCCACTAACAACAGGGTGGGCATCAACACGACTTCTCCGGGTGCATCTCTTGGAGTTGACGGCGATATCAACCTTCAGCCCACAGCAATCAGTACCGCGCACGTCACATCGACCGGTTCGCTAACGGTTCGGGCTGACGCCAACATCACCATTGGTGATAGCACCGTGGACTCTATCCGCATCGGTCGGACGAATACCACAGCGGCCAAGGTTCACATTCGATCGGGCTCTGACACGGACCTGGTGGTCACCAACGGCAAGGTTGGCATCGGGATGGAAGACCCGAGTGATTCGCTGGAGATCGACGGAGACATTCAGCTATCCCCAACGGCCACCAGCACTGCACACGTCAAGACTACTGGCTCTCTGTATATAAGGGCAAGCAACAATATACGCATTGGTGACGATGGCGCTGACTCTGTTCGACTTGGGCGCATCAATACTACAGCCGCTAAGGTTCACGTTCGATCTGGTGCAGACACGGATCTGGTGGTAACGAACAGCAAGGTTGGCATCGGAACGGATGACCCCAAGACTGACCTGACTGTTGAAGGGACCGTCACCCTCAAGGAGCAGGCTGCGGCCGATGGCGACACGGCTGCATACGGTCAGCTCTGGGTCAAGACAGCCACCCCCAACCAGCTCTACTTCACCACCGATGCGGGTGATGACATCCAGCTCACCAGCGGCACCGCCATCGTGGGCGGGGGCATGACCAGCTTCATCCTCGAGGACGGTGACGGCACCGAGGTTTCGATCAGTGACGCCGAAGAGGTTAAGTTCGTCGAGGGCGATGGTATCGACATCAACTGGACCGACACTTCAAACGGATCTGACGGTGACCCGTTTGACATGACGTTCACGGTGACCCCATCTGCGAACATGATTCTCCACTCTCAAGTCTTCTCATAGGATTCAACCATGGCTACCATTTCAAAAGTCAAGCTCTCAGGAAGCACAGACGGGCGGGGCATCTCAGTCGCTGCCACCAGCAGTGCAGGAACCACCATCCACACCGGGTCTGGAACGGCCACAACCTACGATGAGGTATGGATGTGGGCGAGCTCACACTCAGTGGTAACAGAAACCCTGACTCTCCAGTGGGGAGGAACCACTGAGGCGGGTGATCACTTCATTACCACCATCAATCCGAACGAGACTGTTCTGATTGCGCCAGGCTGGCTCATCAAGGGCAACGCTTCGACGGCCTTGATCGTGAAGGCATATACCACCACCGCGAACCAGGTGAATATCACGGGTTTCATCAACCAGATCGTGGCCTGATGGGACGCCAGAAGCGCATGCCGGGTCCGATCAAGGACCGCTTGACCGGCAAAGCTCACACTCAGTATTGGGGGCGGTCGGAATGGATCAGCATTGATGTCACCGATGGGAGCTGGACGGAGAACGACCCCAACTCCACCCTGGTCTCCAAGTCGGTGAGCGCGAATGGTATGACCATCAGCCTGGAGTCCGACCGTGACAGCGATGACTGGAACAGTTCGGCCCAGACTTGCGTTCGATGGTTCAAGCCGCTGACCACCCCGGCCGGAAGCCTGATGCCGTGGACAGATGAGTTCGGTGTGGAGTTCCTGGTCCAGCGAATCAGCACTAACGCGAATGACGAGAACTTCCTGGTCGCCTGCATCTCCGATGATCCCACCGATACCAGCAACCAGCCCTGGGCCGGGCTCAAGATGACCAACGACAGCGACGGAGACATTGAGTTGCGCTATGGCGGCGACAGCGCCACCAACATTATTACTGGTGACAGCGGAGACCTGGGCTCTGCCCCGCGTTCATACTGCAACGTCCTCCTGCAGATCGCAGACGATCGAAGCTCAGATGATATCGAAACCGTGGGCGTGGCCGCAGTCCTGCTCGACAATGACAACGATGTCATCGGCGGCAACATGGGCCTAAAGCAGCAGACATTCGGCTGGAACACCAGCAACAACGTCTACCTTGTGGTGGCCGCGGGCTGGGAAGCATCGGGCGCAAGCTCTGACTCGAGCACAGTATGGAAGGCGTGGTATCGGTTGACCCATAGCTTTGCCAAGATGGACCCACCATATGTGCCCAGTGGTGGAAAGAACCCACGGGGCGGCCGATACGGGCAGCAAACCTGAGAGAGGAACCAATGCCAGCAAAAAAGAAGACAACGCGCAAGCGCACGACACGGAAGAAGAAGGTACGCCAGGCAGTGCAGAAGCTTGGCCTGGTCATTGCCGAGGCATGCCGAGAGGCTGCTCGAGAGCTCCCCGATGCCACCCCTGATGAGCGCCGTGAGTGGGTAGTGGAGCTGCTGAACGAGAAGCTCGACGTACCTGTGCTCACCGAGCATCAAGAGTCCGTGCTCCTCAGCCTATGTGTGGACGTAGCATGTGACATCATCTTCAAGCAGCGATATGGTGGGCACAGGCAAGACTTGAACGTAGCCAAAGAGCTCGTCGCAACGCTGAGGAAATGATGGGGGAAGCCATGTCAGGCAATGTGTGGGGTGCGGTGGACACCATCAGGTCTGACGTGGCCGGTATCAAGGTGTCTGTTGCCAGGCTCGATGAGCGGTCTGTCGCTAGGGATACGAAGATCGACCTGATTGCCAGCCGAATGGAGGCGATGGAGTCTCGAGTCCAGAAGCTGGACCTGAAGCTGGCGGGTGCCATGGGTGGCGTGCTGCTGATTGCGTGGGTCTTTCAACTGCTTGTTCCCGTACTATGAGCTACCTTCCACCGCTGCTCAGGAAGGTCAAAGCCAAGGGGTACGATGTCTTTGATGGTGACGCTGACTATGATCTAACGATCGTCGGTGTGCGCAATGAGATCTCAAGACGCAGGCCTGACTTGTATGCCGATGACATGTTCGTCTTCTGGAAACAGGGCGGTATCTGGAGGTGCTTCAACGCAGCCATGACCACCACCCCAGGCGAGTACTACCTCGTCCACCCGATGCGGCCGTCTCAAGGGTGTGCAGTGATGGCCCCCGGACAGTACAGGGGAGCGTACAAGCGGGGCCTCCACAAGGGCACAGAGGCTCTCCGTCAGGTGAAGAAGGTTAACTACTACAGGGACAATGACAGGGACACCGAGCTGGACCTGGACCCATCTACCCTGCGCAGTGGCATTGCTTACCTGAACATCCACCGTGGTGGCCGGTCGGAAAGGGTTGGACGCTACTCGGCCGGATGCCAGGTGCTGCACCCACAGGATATGCAGTTCCTTGTCGAGCTTTGTGATAAGCAGATCGAAGTTAACGGGTGGGAAAGCTTCACGTATACTCTCATGGAGGAATCAGACACATGAAAGACGGAAAGAAAGTAGGCGGGGCCGTTGCTGCCGCCATTGCAGCCTTGCTCTATGGTGGCAGTCAGCTCATGGACATGGAGCTCCGCATCCAAGCACTCGAGGAGGCGGCCGGTATCGAAGAGGAGACTCCCGCTCTGGGCAAGCCCGGCATGAGTGCTCCCCCTATCGAGGATCCAACCGAGGAACCTGAAGCCGCGGAAGAGGCTGTTGAGGAGTAAGGGTGGACCCAGTAGTTATCCTCGAGCAGTACAACTCTCTTGCGCTTGGGCCTTTCCTCCTGTGGTTGTTCTTCAGGATGGAGCGCAAGCTTGACGCGCAGTCTGAGAAGTTGGACACGCAACGCAAAGAGTACGATGAGCGCCACCTTGAGATGGTGAAGGGCTGGGAGAAGCAGCTCACTGCAGTCATCCACAAGTTTGAAGAGCGGGAAGATGAGCTCAGGTCCAGATATGACGGCGTGGTGCAGAAGTATGACCAAGACTTTAGGCGAGACTTTAGAGATCTGGACAGGAAGATAGAGGACTTGATCCGCATCTCCACCACACGCTAAGTCTCCCCCACTACCAGCTCGCTCCAAGATGATGCAGCCATGAGCTCAGACAAGAACTCATCGTCCATGTCCTCTTCGTCCAAGCTGCTGAAGACTATCTCTCCACGAATAACGTCACCGTCTTGACCGCTTGCCAGCTTATGAACAGCATGAGCGAACGCATCTCCAGGGGTCAGCCCTCTGGAGACGAGCTCTACTTGGAAGCGGTATATCTTCATTCGATACCCGTATCACATAGGCCCCAGCGCATACATCCACGCTCCCTCTCTGGCGGGAGGAACATCTCAAACTGTCGGCCGCCATGCTTGGTGCGTGCCCACTCGATGACCTTGGCAATGCTCCAACACTCTCCCGGCCTCTTGCCCGTGACGGGGTCTGGCTTTGGTGCCGGGTTCTGGAACCAGCCAGAAAACAGGTACTTGGGCTCTTCCCCCTTTGCTATCTTCCTTTCTCGGAAGACCTTTGTAATGGTGTCCTCTAAGTCAGCAAGAAGTTGGACCCTATCTTCGTCTCTAGAGAAGGCATGTATCTCTTTCTTCGCGGCATAAATGCACGGCCAGCACCCGATGCGGTTAGCTCCACCGGTCAGATATCCTCGGTTCGGTCGCACACCATTGCGTGTGTGGATGTCGATAACATCCTGCTCTGACCAGTTGATAAGGGGTCGCCACACCTCGCAATCATAGTAGTCCTGCCATTCCCATTCGGGCATCTTCGACCTGCTAAGAGACTCGGCACCCCGCACACCCACAGCATTGACGGGCTCATAGTCCAGCTCGAGGAGGTACTCACGCATGGGCTTGGTCTTCAGCAGGTCAGTACACCATCGACGCATGCGCGTGGGAAACATGGCCTTCTTGATGCACCACCGAATCATTGCCGAGTAGTGACCAAGCCTGTCCTCGTACTCGAGAGCAATGCTCTCCAGCTCTGGCGGTAGCTCTACCTCGGAGCGCAACCATGTAATCTCACCGATGCGCTCAGGCAGGTACTCTCTCAGGTACTGGTATGTCTCGGCAGTCTCCCATCCGGTGTCCATGAACACAGGCCTGAAAGGAATGCCGAGCTCTTGCAGATGGAGACACATGGCCGTGGAATCCTTACCACCGCTCACGCTGGCCATTACCTGCCGGTCTCCAATCTGCTCAAGCAAGTTACTCAAAACGGGATCTCCTCCATGTTCTCTTCCATATTGTACTTCAGGTCTGGAGGAACCCGGCCACCCAGGAACTTCACATCCTTGGCCACCACCTCAGTGGAGTACCTGTCGTTTCCGCTCTTGTCCTGCCACTTGCGTGTCTGGTTGCGGCCCTCGATGTAGACCTGTCTACCCTTCTCGAGGTACTTGCCGCAGAGCTCAGCCTGCCTGCCGAAGACTGTGACGGTGTGCCACTCGGTCTGCTCCTGCCACTCGTCACCGACCTTGGAGCGATGGGTGGTTGCCACCCGCAGGTTCGCCACCTGGCTACCGCTCTTTGTTTCTCTCACCTCTGGGTCACGCCCCAGATTACCTACCAAAATCACCTTGTTGACTGACATGTCAACCTCCTTGTATTGAAAAGGGTGGAGCCCCGGCCACCCGACCGAGGCTCCCGACAACGCTAAGCACTGTCGCTCTGAACGAATAAGCCCAGGCTTGGCATGCCCCGGTAGTCCGTGACCACATCCTCCCTCAATGCTGCTCCCCAGCAGCGGCGGAAGTGGCTACAGTATCTACACTGCCAGGCCAGCATACCGTCTCCCTTGAGCGGCTTGCCTGTTCGTTTGGAGAGTTTGCGAACGGGTCCAAGTGCTGCACCATCAGCCAACTGGCGAGGTGGCAGGTTGTTCTCGTCCATCATCGCGCCGTCAATGAGCTTCAGATGCTTCTCGAGCATCGGGATAAAGCTATCACTCCGGTTCACATAGAACCCCATGATGGCGCCCGAGTCTTTGCACAGAGCCAGCACGTACCCGTAGCTTGCGCCAGTCGCGTGCATGTAGCCCTGAATCTGCCACCAGTAGGACTCGGCCTCTGTCCATGGGCATCGTCCTTCCTTCAGGCTCTTGCGCCATTCCTTGAAGGAGTAGGAGCTCGCGCTCTTACACTCCACCACCACCTTGTCCTCGAGGTAGTTGCACTCGAGCATCCCATCAGGGTGGCCGGGTATTCTCCAGCCACCAGCCACCAGGTTCACGCTCTCCTGCCCATCACCCGCGGTGAAGCCATCGAGATGCCAGCCCCCATCCATCTCTGCCTTGACCACATCAGCCAGCGCAGTCATGAGTAGCTGCTCAGCCATGTCGCCCATCGCAAAGGTGGCACGGGTGCGGCCGTCTATCTTCCTGCCCGTGTTCTCGTAGCCCATCACGTCATAGAACATGGCGCGGATGCACTTGCCCAGGCCGGACATGCGGATGACCTTCTTGCCACCAGGTGCCTCGTGTGGGATGAGCTGGCGCAGGATGGCGCTACCCATCCCGGCCGGGTCAATGTCCACGCTCATCTCTTTAGGGTTGGCCAACCTCTCCACCACCAGGGTGGCCCAGTCGGGGAGGGGCAGCACTTCCAAATCGTCCATGAATGGATGGTCCATCATTCACCATCCCATCGTCGATTGACCTTGTCTTCCAGGTAGTTCAGCAGCGTGCGCCGCTGCGCCGTGTCCATCTGCGAGGGGCGCAGGTGCCCATCTTCCTGTGCCATCTTCGCCACCTCTTCGTAGCTCCAGCCCAGCTCGTTGACCTGGACGATGAAGCCCTTGTACTCCTTCTCCCACGACGGGTGCTTGCCGTTCTTCCCGGCAGGCTGCGTCTCGACCATCGCCTCGGTGCTCGGTGCCGCTGGCTCCTCAGCCTTGGGCTCTGCCTTGGGCTCAGGTACGAGGACAGGCTTGGGTGCCGCCTTCTTCGCGCAAGGCTTGCGCTTGGGTGCAGGTGCAGGCTTGGCCTCCTCCGTGTTGCCGCCCAACTCCTCGAGTGAGCACATGCCCACCGCCGTGTAGCTGCGAAGAGCACGGGCCACAGCGCGTGTCTCAGCCATGCGAAGGATGTGGGGTACAATCATCTTGCCCACGTTCCCGGTCGAAGCATCACCGTATGCGGTGTATGTGCCACGCTCACCGGAAACCTTTGCGCGAAAGATGTACATGCCAACATCATTCAATGCTGGCTGCACCATCTCGGTGTCGATGGACTGGAGCCCATGCTTGTGAGCCAAGGCGAGTAGGCCTGCGTACAGGATGAACTCCTTGCCTTGAAGTCTAACGATAAGCTTCTCTTTACGAAGCCAGTTCATGTCATCTTGATGTGCCATTGATGCACCTCCTGTGTGTCGAGTAGAATCATAAGTGCTTTCATTTTCTGCGTCAACCCCCCTTGACGGATAAAGTTTGTCCGCTTATGATTCATGAGTCACATCAACC
>TARA_R110001583_G_scaffold195554_1_pt1 | contig 29574 bp, 24 predicted proteins | sample TARA_R110001583 | Tara Oceans TARA_R110001583 (sample SAMEA4398432) | marine metagenome | biome: Polar Biome; feature: [MES] marine water layer (ENVO:01000295) within the mesopelagic zone...; material: water (ENVO:00002006), including particulate matter (ENVO:01000060) such... | reverse complement strand
CAACCGGCTTAGCGTGCTTTATTTTCCGTTTTCTGAAGCGACCCCAAGCAGATGAACGCGCCGGCCGCATCCGCGCCTTGGCCGACCAACTCGGCCTGCCGATCAGTGCATTGAGCGGTGACGAAGTGAGGCTGACACCGCCGGCCGAGGCAGCGGCGATTCCGCGTCAGCCCTTCGATGCGGAAGCCCATGAATATCATTTTCTCAGCGTGATCGCCGCCAAACTCGCCATTGCGGATGATCTGGCCAGGCCGCTGGCCAAGCTTCCGCCGGCCGACCGCGCCTTCATCGACCAGGTGCTGGCCGAAACGCTGACGCGCCGGGTTGTCCTGGCACGCGTTCGAGATTATTTCCGGCAACACCAGCAAACAGGAGACGGACATGCGAGTTGAAGTGATGCAGCATTTCGGGCTGACCGTGCCGCTCAGCCAGGCGGGCTATTACGAGACGGCCCACCATAAGGACTTGATGAAGGATGTCCGGGGTGCGATCAATGAAGGCCGCCTGATTGCCATCTGCGGCGTGATTGGCAGTGGCAAGACCGTGATGCTGCGTCGGCTCCAGCAGGTACTGGAGGACGAGAAGAAAGTTACCGTGTCGAAATCGCTGGCCATCGAGAAGCACAGTATCAAGCTGGCCACCTTCATCGCCGCCCTCTATTACGACTTGTCCACCGAGAAACAGGTGCGCATTCCCACCCAGGGTGAGAAACGCGAACGCGACTTGCGCGAGCTGGTCCGCAAGAACAAGCGGCCGGTAGCGCTCTTTGTCGATGAGGCCCACGACCTGAACGGTCATACCCTGACCGGCCTGAAACGCCTGATGGAACTGGTTGAGGATGGCGACGGCCGCTTGTCGGTGGTGCTCGCTGGCCATCCCAAGCTCCGGAACGACCTGCGTCGACCGACCATGGAAGAAATTGGCTATCGTACCGACGTATTCTCCCTGGACGGCATCGCCGGCAGCCAGCGTGAATATATTCACTGGCTGCTCGATGCCTGCACCGGGCACCAAGCAGCGGCCGAACCAATCCTGACCGAGGAGGCCATCGACCTGCTCGCCACCAAGTTGCGCACGCCGCTGCAAATCCAATTGCACTTGACGTTGGCGCTTGAAGCGGGCTACCAGGCCGGCGAGTGCCCGGTATCGGCGGAAGTCGTTGAATCGGTCCTGTCGCGGCAGATTGACGATCTGGAACCCACCCTGACGCGCCATGGCTACCGCATCAAAGACCTGGTGGAGCAATTCGACGCCAAGCCTGCCGAGATCAAAGCGATGTTCAACAATAGCCTGGAGCCGGCGCGAGTCGCTGAGCTTCGCGAAAAAATGCTGTATGCCGGCCTGCCAATTTGAAGGTCGTCATTTGCAGATAATGTGAGCCCGTCGCGATGGAATGCGAGCCCGACTGGATAAATGCGAGCTCATTTGCAGCTAATGTGAGCACGAGCACCGTTTCATTTGCACTTAATCTGAGCCGAAAATCGCGTTGAATGCGAGCCCGGCGGATTTCAAATGCGAGCCACTACAGATAATCCGCACTCTTCTTCTGGCTTGTCATGGTCTGTGTCGCCTCAGAAAACTCCATGAAGTCGTCTTCTTCGCTCGCCGCATCGAAAGCAGAATTCGTCAGACCCTTCTTGACAACAGCATCGAAACCAGCTTGGTTAATACCCAAGCTTGCCAAGCTGTCAGCGTAACCTTTTGCCAGTTTCATGCTGGCTTCAATACTTTGTGCCAAGACCAGATCGAGGTAGTAGACGGTTTCCTGAAGACCGGTTAGAACCGACTTTTCACGCAAAGTCAGGAGCATCGGCACGCCCACAATATTGCCTTTGAGCTCCGAGCTGATCGCATCCAATTTGCAACTCAGCGCCATTGCTGAATTCCAGTCAGAGCTTTTCACGCTGAAAGTCGAGTAGTCGTCGTTTACTACGCCGGCCGGGGTCGGAATATCGATTTTGACATTCATTCGAGTGCGGGGAGCACACTTGGCCTGCTTGCCGAATTCGCAGTTCTTTGCTCCCGGGCAGCCCACCTTGTTAAGCCCTTCGGGGCCTTGCCGCATGGCACATTCACCGTCACCTGCGCAGATCAATTGGCCCAGGGGGTTGTAAGCCTCATAGCGAAGCCGCAGATTCACATCCACGTCGTTGTAAATGAACCTGATCGGGATGAACGTCATCTTTTGCTCGTCCTGGCCGGTCGCTTTCGCAACGGCTTTGTGCATCTCGTGAACAGTGTAAGTGCCGTTTACGATTTCGTTCGTTTTGATGACAAAGCGATTGAGCGCAACTGGTGTGCGCTTTCCATCAAATTCCTCGGTGGCGGTGCCAATGACAATACGGCCCTCGGTGGGGAGGGAGTAAACCATACCTTTGATGCGTGACATATTGATCTCCATGTTGTCTTCGAGACCCGTTTCCTCGGACTCGATGAAAATCAATCTACGCGGTCATGACATGGTTTCAAGCCCCCAAATTCAGTTCATTACGACCTGAAAATTCGGCACGCTAGTGTGTACGACAGATGGAATGAAGATGTCCGTTTGCCCATGCACGGGCGAGACGATTTCGTTCGTAGCGAGATTTATACAGGCTCCGTACCTGCCACGAATGAACGCCGTGTAACCAGACGCTAGCGCTGAACTTGCGCAGGATCGAACAGGAGGTACTTCCACCGATTGCTCTGGCAATCAAGTAGTGATGGCGAAACAGGTAAGACCGTGGCTGACCAACCCCATCCGGGGCGACGCACCTCGCGTGCATTGAATCGATCGGGACCCAACCAGCGCATTCCATCAGGGACAGCGGCGCTGCCGCAGCGAAAGTCCGAATGTACGGCTGCAAGCTTGCCTTCTAACTGTCACCTCGTGAATGCTAGGCAAACTGGGGGCGTCCATGTACTTCATGGTGGACGTCTCCTTCGTTTCGAGTGGTTGATCAGCACTTCCACTCTGGCACATCAATGCCTACTCGGGTGGGGGCGTCCATCCCATTGATTCATTTATCACCTCATCCCCTTAGGCTAAATTTTCCACTCTAGAGTGTTTGCAACGTCTTTTTGGATGTGCCAATATCCATACATTCTTGTGTCCGTTAAGGACCAGATCGGAGCTGGACAAACCGAGGCGAAAGCCAGACCCAGCCAAGCAAAAGTCGGGGCTTCATTCGTCCCGCACATCCAGACGAAACCCGTCTGAAAAGCTCTTCTCTGTCCGTTCGCGACAGCAAACGCATCTTTATGCGATGTCCGCCAACCATTCTCGTTGGCAAATCAAGACTGACGCTACAGGCTCACCCGGTCGAACTCCGTGCCCAATTGAGGCAGCTGTCCGCTAAAGGACAGTCACGGACTGCTTGGCCAGGAAGCTTGCGGCGTCACTTTTAAGTGCAAAGCACTAGAAAGTGACGCCGCACATTTGTGTGGCAACAGCCAGTTAGAGAGCGGCCATCGGCCGCGATCTAGAAAATGACGCAGGCCGTAACAGCCAGCGCACCCCTCAAGCCGTGGCAAAAAGCCGCGTCCATATGGTCCGCAACGGACACACCAAGCAGCAGGGCCACGACTACCCAGTCATGGTGCGCGTACCCCTCACAGGGCACCCCGGACAGAGTCCGGTAGGTGAGCGCCAAACCTCAACGCACTCCGCCCGTGCGCGCTGCTGTGTGTTCGCCCCCCACTCATTGCGAGACCATTAAATTCTTTGGGTATTTCGGCTTATCAAATCACGCCGGGTACGGGGGGCATTACACAGTCGTGCGCACGGGCAATGGGAGCGTGTTATGTCATTTCGGTCAGATTCAAAAGCCGCTGCTAGACAGGCTGGCGGTAGTTTTAAGACAGTCGAAGCCCGCGAGGCGGTCGCTGGCAGACTCGCGGATTTTCTGCAGGCGCAGAACATACAGATTCGCCATCTAGCACACCTGAAGACTGCCCATATTGAGCAGTTCGCCACCGCTCGACGGGAAGCGGGGATAGCCGTCCGAACACTACAGAACGAGCTTTCCGCCGTGCGAGTCATGCTCCGCGCAGCGGGACGCGAGCGCCTGGCATCCGGACTGGACAACAAAAAGCTCGGAGCAGCGGGAGGGAGTCGAGCGGGAACCAAGACCGCAATGCCCGAGGAGCGTTTTGCCGCGCTGCGCACGGCGGTCCAAGCCAAGGATGAGGGGGTAGCAGCCGTAGTGGATCTGCAACGTGCACTAGGCCTGCGTGCCGAGGAAGGGGTCAAAGCGTGCAAGAGCCTTTCGACCTGGGAACGCCAACTCACAGAGGGGAAGCCCGTTCGCGTGATCTTCGGAACGAAAGGGGGCAGACCTCGAGATGTATCCCCTGGCGATTCGGAGAGAGCCCTCGCAGCGGTCCGAGCGGCCCTAGCGATCTGGAAAAAACAGGGCGGTGTGCTAATCAACAAGCCCAATGAGAAGGAAGCCATGACCCGCTACCGAAACACCATGAGCGCAGCAGGCTTCAAGGGTAAAGAAGCAGGCCACAGCCTACGATACGCTTTCGCACAAGATCAAATTGAGCATTACCGTGCTCAGGGGTATAGCCGAGAAGAGGCCCGCGCTCTAACCAGCTGCGATCTGGGGCACGGTGACGGACGAGGAAGGTACGTTGAAAGCACGTACAGCCGGTAATCTACACAGAGTAGCTCTCCCCCCGGTGGAAAGTGCCAAATATCGTCCGAAAATTTCATCGGACAAGGCTCTTCGATAGGACAGAATGGCGCGCCCATCGGTTCGAGTGGTTCTGACAGTGCATTTCAACATCCCCGGAAAGTTGGCGATCGCCGCTTTCCTGCTTTTCTTAGCCCACAGTGTAGGTGCTGAAATCCTCACCGGCCGGATTGTTGCTATCGCCGACGGCGACACCGTGACCCTGCTCGACGCAAACAAGCAGCAGCACAAGATCCGCCTGTCCGGCATCGACGCCCCCGAGCGCAAGCAGGCTTTCGGCAACGTCTCGCGCCAACACCTAGCCAGACTCGTGTTCGGAAAAGAGGTTATTGCCGAGTGCCCGAAAACCGACCGCTACAAGCGGTGGATCTGCACAATCGAAGTGGCCGGGATAGACACCAATCTCGCCCAGGTCGCTGCTGGGATGGCTTGGCACTACAAGGCATATCAGCGTGATCAGCGGCCTGAGGATCGGGCGCGCTATGCAGTGGCGGAAGAGCGGGCGCAGGAAGGAAAACGGGGGCTATGGGTAGATCCCAACCCTCAGCCGCCGTGGGAGTTCAGAAGAAACCGTTGACTCATAGTGAGGCCACGTTACGCATATAAGCTATGCTTTAGCGCCATCTAACCAACTACCCATGAGGCGGATATGTCACCCAGTGGACGACATTTGAAGACAATGGCAGCAACAATAGCTTTGCTTTGTCTTACCCCGGCAACTTACGCAGCAACCGAGGCAAAAACACCATACGAAGAATGCATCGACAAGATAGATTATGGGGCCATGAAAAATTCGCAGTTGATGGCCTGCGCTGACGAAGATCTTGAAAGAGAAGATGCAAAGCTAAACGATACATACAAAAAGCTAATTCGAATCATTCCTGGAGAATCAAAAGCAGCATCAAAAGATGCTCTTATCAAGGCTCAAAGAAACTGGATTAGCTACCGTGATGGCTGGTGCAACTACGTAGCAACGCTTCCTTACGCCCCAAGCAGCGAACTCAACCGTATTTGGTGCTTAAGCGATCTGACACGTGAGCAAAACAAGAAACTGAGCTCAATGCTTAGCGACTTTGTTAGCTGGGATAGATGATTGATCACTGATTTTTACCCCTAACAGCTCCCGAAGCTGCGCCGACAGCCGGTCCCGCCCGGCCTGAACCCCCATCTCGAAACTCTCCCTCAGGATCGGCAATGTCGCCTGCAGCGAACGCAGTTCGATCGCCTTCGGCACCAGCGCGAACGCGACATTGTCGTCACCCACCAGGATCACCATATCGCCGTCAGCGATCGCTCTGACGTTGCGGAAACTCAGTAGCGCCTCGAAGTCTGATCCCCACGACTCTGGCCAGTGTTTGCGTGACATCGCTCATTCCATTCTTGATCAAGTAGCTGGATCTTAGCTGGAAGATCCAGGTGCAGCTTTCGGCAACTTCGGCGCTTTCCATGACCGGAGTACGGCAGACAACCTCTGCGCCCTGTCATCTGGCGCGTAAGCCAAGTGCAGCAGGATCCTGACAGGGGCGGGGATATTCCGACCGGTTTCGTAGCGTGAACCAGCGGACTGGGTGATACCGAGCGGCGCCCAGAATTCCAGCTGGTTCATACCCTGCTTCTTCCGAAACGCGCGGATCTCGGTCGAACTGGAAAACATCAATTTCGGAAGCTTCTCCATGGCTGTCTCTGTGGGCAAAATATGTATTTACCATAAATTAATGGAGCTTCGTTGCACTACTCGATAGCCATGGCCATGATCACCCCAAGCGTCATCATGCAGTCGGCTCGCGCGCGATGCGCAGGGGCGTCAAGCTCTACACTTTGCTGATCTGCAGCAGCACCGAGCTTTTGCCAGCGCCACGTTTCACGCTTGAAATCCCACTCGCCCCAATACTCTGCATAGGCCAGCATCGCGCACTGGATCTGTGCATCCGCACCAACGGACTCAAGCCCCGGCGGGATCGGCTGGCCATAGCGGCGCATCGTCTGGCGCAACACACGGCGGTCATAAAGTGCGTTGTAGACGACGATCGGGCGCCCCTCGATGAGTTGGCAGAACGCGCCATGCACATCAGCCCAGACCGGCGCACCCGCCACCATTTCATCGGTGATGCCGTGGATCTCGACCACTTCGGCAGGGATCGGCGTGGACGGACGCACCAAGGTATCGAGCAACACGGAACCCGTGCAGTCGATCACCGCGATCTCGACGATCTCCGCTTGCTCGTCGAGGCCGGTCGTTTCGGTGTCCAGGATCAGCGCATTGGCGCCCAGCCAGGCACGGGCCTGCCGGCTGATGGCCTCGCGTCGGGCGAGATCAGTCATTGCCGGCGACCTTGCCGCGCAAGGTCTCCATTAGAGCGGCGTTTTGCGCCTGGACGGCTTCGAGCTGGCCGGCAAGTCGTGCAGCCGTTTCGCGCGCATCGGCAGTAACCTTGCCCAGCTCCTCCCGCTCTTTCGCTGCAGCTAGAACCTGCTCGGTGCAGCGCTGAGCTTCCTTCGCAGCTTCCTTGCGGTACTCCTGGTGAGCCTGGTCGGCAGACTCAGCCTTCGCTTTCACCGTGGCCAGCTCGCCGCGCAGACCTTCTGCCTCGGCCGCCATGCGCTTGATATCGGCACGCCCCTGATCGACATCGGTATGGGCCCGTTCGAGCTCAGAGCGCAAATCGGCAACGCGGTGTTCGAGTTCGGCCGAGGTCGCTTCGGCACGCTCGGCGCGGGTGGTGACGGCACCAAGCTCGCTACGCACCTGAGCAAGTTCGTCCCGCAGCTTCTGGAGCTCTGCGGCAGCGATCGCCGCAGTTTCGTGCGCTTCGTTTTCGAGCGCTTCGATACGCGACTTGGCGAGCTCGAGCTCGTCGGCCTGGGACTCGAACGCATCGGAAAGCTCGATCCGCATCTGGTCGAGCTCGGCACGCTCTGCATCCCACGCCGATTGCGCCTCACGCAAGGACCGGTTTGCCAGATCCTGCGCCTGCGTCCAAAGCTGTGCGACAGCCTGCTCGTTGGCCTTGGCCACAACCTCGGGCACGGTGACAGCGATCGGCGCAGCCTGAGCGGTCTGTTGCCGACGCCATTCGCGCATTGCGGCGGTTGCGGCATGCATATCGACCTTGGCCAAGCGGCGGACCTGGTCGACCGTAGGCATGGTCTGGCGGTCTGATTCATCAAAAATCTGGTTTGCCGCTGCAAAAACACGATCGCGGGCGTCAAGGGATAGGTTCGAGTTCATGTGGTACCGTCTAATCGTCAATCACATAATCATAATAATACTATTATTATGATTATTCAAGGGCTGATTATGCTCCCGTAATGGCTTGCCCTGTCGTGACTTGTCACCGCCAGAAGAAACCGAATCTTTTAATGGCCGTCACGAGCGGTTAAACCCCTCAGGAGCCAAAAATCAGGCCCAAGGTAACCCATGGGGTCGGCGCCAGTGCGATATCGGCTCAAACGGGCCATATCAACCCAAGACGATCGTTGCGGATGCTGTCTATCTCAGTTGAAACCGGTACTGCGCAAGATGACAGGCATCTGGTAGCGGTTGAAGACCCCGCCCCCCAAAGAAGTAGCATCCCACACGCAGGGAACGAAGACCCTGCGGTGTTCAGCACGAAACATAAAGTAGCTCCGCTTCTCTGCAGACGCCTTTTGCGTGGATGACCGCAATGCGTGGCGTGGCGATTGAGGTAGTGCGTCGACCGGGGGGCTACGTTAATGGCCCCCTGGGGGGCCTGTTCAATACCGGAGGGGGAGCCGGCTTGGCCGGGGGAACCCCGTAGGGGTGCCCCTCGCCCGGTTTGTTGTTTGTACTCTGCTTGTATTAAGCACGTTTTTGCGAACGCCGTGCGTTGCGCATTTGGGGTTCGACTCTGCCGTTATCTCGGATAGCTGACTGTCTTGGAACGTTAAAAACAGTTAAAGAATAGTTAATCCGCGCGCGCGCGTTAACAGTTCTAGATCCCTTGTCAGCATTGGTGTCTAGCCTCAACTGCATCTGTGATAGCCGGTAAACTACATCGCTGATAGCCGGTAAACACATCGCTGATAGCCGGTGAAAACATCGGCAATCGCCGGTTATGAAACTTTCGTTGTGGATAACTCATACAAACATCGCCGATAGCCGGTGAAAATTGGGGTCAAATGCCATTTTCAACCCTAGTTAAATTCCTCGTTGATTTTATGGAAAACTAATTGATATAGCCCTAACAAGTTGTATATAAAAGATTTTAAATCCTTTTTCAGACTATTTCCGTATCGGTGATAGCCGGTAAAAACATCGCCGATAGCCGGCGAAAACCTTAAGTAACGACTACTTCCTGCTTTGTTCAAACATCGTCGATCGCCGGTGGATCTAGAGCTTGCGCAGAGGTTTATCATGACGCTCCAGGCCATTGAACCAGTCATATGCGGCTTTCTGAACAAGTTCGCGAGAAAGTTTGCCCGAGTCTCGTGTGTAGAAAATTACGTCGTCAGGCTTTTTCGTAGCATCCAAACCGATGTGATACTGCGGCAATCGGTCGCCTGCAATAGCATCGCGCAACTCTTTCCTCAGCCGAAATCTTGGTTGTTCGGTGCCGATTCTATCGGCTAGCAGGTCGATATTTATCTTCCACCAGGCTTGGTCACCACAAAACTTGCGAGCGATCTCATAAAGACGTCGTTCGATAGAACTGGAAAGCTGGAAGTAACCTCGGTCAAGCGTAAGGACCTCAAAGTTGGTGAGTCCGTTGAAGAGCCACTCAGAAATCGTCACGGAAAACCGAAGAACCCGTGTCACTTCGTGATGAACAGGCTTACCGCTCTCCTTATCAGGGACCAATACAGAGCGTTTGTGCTCAGAAATCAGCTTGTAGTTATCGATCAGGGAAAAGCCCTCAGTTTGACGAATACCCCCAGTTTCGACATTCGTCTCAATTGTCGTGCCACGTAGGCGACGCAACATATCCACAATACGTTCAAAAGAAGCCCTACCATCACCGCGCGCAGTCCCTGTAAGGAAGTCGCTGCTGTTGATCTCCACAGTCCGCGAAACAAGCTTGCCTTGATTCAAGGCCTCGACAATATGGGACGCCACGTAAAGCAACAGGTCTTTATCAAAGACAGTTGCGGCCCCTACGCTGGACGGAATTATCCGAATGACCTTTGCCCCACGCCGGAATTCTCGCAGTTCGGTATCCCTCTTCTTTGCCAGCGAGAAAATGGGTAGCTCCATTGAGGCCATGTCATCTTTGAGTGGCCAATTCGCAATGTCGCAGGTAAACAGTTCGATCTGTTCGGGCTTAGGACTCGTCGCGCTAGTGGCGTTGGAATCCTCACCAGGCTCTTTTACAAGATCCATGAAAACTTCCTCTTGGTACGGTTCGCGCAGGCTTTCCTTGGCCGTGAGCGGAAGTTCTAGGTTCATCGAGGTGTAGCAAGTTGCTACACCTCCTCCGTCACCAACGTTTTAAGGAAGAGTCGGAGGCGGCTTTGCTGGTCATCGTTTAACTCCGCAGCTTTGAGCCGAATCACGATATTCCGCACATCGCGGCGAATCGAACCAACCTTGCGCCCTCCACGCTCGAGCTGCTCCTCAGCCATGCTAGGCGAAAGTGCTGTTGATGCAACCCTTCGCCTAAGCTCATGGAGAACAAAGGTGGCGAGTTTTGACTGATCTATCTCGTTTGCTTCAAGCAGACTCCAGCCAACCAAGAGGATCTCCTCTGCCAACTTTTGGTCTTCTGCTTGTTGCAATACACGCTTCACGTCCGCAGCCGCTGAGCGTGCAAGTAAACGTGGATTCATGTGCAGCCGTGCAATGACTGCTGCGGGCAAGGATTCAAATGCAAAGTAACGGTACATATCCTCGCGGTTGACTCCCAGTGACTCGGCCAGTTTTTTCTTCGATGAGAAAAGACTCTCTATCTGCCTAATCGCCAAACCGATCTCAAAGTCAGAAAGATCCTCACGATCAAGATTCTCAGCCAGCGCGAGGATTGCCATATCGGCCTCTTCGACGGGCACAACAATCGCCTCGATAGTGCGACGTGCAAGGATTTTGTGCGCGCGCAAGCGGCGCTCACCGGCGATGAGTTGATAACGCTCGCCGACGGCCCTAACCGTGACTGGTTGTAGCAGGCCTGCCTCCGCGATCGAGCATGCGAGCGATTCCAACTCATCCGATGGAAAGGTCTTTCGCGGCTGGTACGGGTTTGGGTCAATTAGATCCAGACTGAGCTTGGCATGTTGTCGCCCCAGATCAACAACTGCGTCCTGAGATGCCGCGGAGTGACGCTCCGTATTTTCGTTGAGCTTTTGCGCAAGGAGCGCCTTAAGATTTCTGGACATCTGCGTTCCTCTGCTTCAAACCTATCATCGTTGCCACCAACCGGGCGAGCTCCCCGAATTCGCGGGAGATCTTCGCAGAACGGTCGATTCCGTGAAGACTGGTTTGAACCATGGCGGCCTGGTTCACTTTGGTGCTAGTGGGAATTTTCACTGGCAACAGCTTTCCTATTTGCTCTCGAGCTGCACTTTCAATCAGACGGCACACGGTTTGCCGTTCATCGTGTCTGATGAGAAGAGCTCCGAGTACCCTCAGTTCAGGGTTGATGCGCTGAATCTTGGAGACATGCTTTAGAAGGTCTGATACACCATACATCCCGTACTGTGATCCAGACTCGATTGGGATGATCACGTCCGTTGCTGCGGCAAGTGCATTCGATGTCAACAGCTTCAGTGATGGGGGGCAGTCAATCAGGATCACGTCGTACACGCCATGCAAGGGCTGAAGCTTGTGGCGGAGTTCCTCGGAGGGTCGTGGCGTATCGTCTTTTAGATCGTCCTCAGCCTTACCTAGTGCGAGCGATCCATAAATGAGTGAAACCCCCTCAAGATGAGTCTCCTCATGAATCGCCAAGGGCAACTTCTCGATCTCAGATAGCAACAACTCCGCGCAGGTGATCGACACTTCTGAAGGGTGTTTCTTACCGATATGGAGACTTGCATTAGCTTGTGGGTCCAGATCGACGATTAGCACCGAAAGTCCCATACGGCCAAACTCAGCGGCAAGATTGATCACTGTCGTGGTCTTCCCACAGCCTCCTTTGTGGTTCGCAACGGCAATAATTCTAGTAGTAGTTTTAGTATTCATATCGGACACGCTTTATGAGCATACCGTGCACAATACCCCGCTAAAAAATGTGTAGCAACTTGCCACACTTTTGAGGGGTCGATCATTTTGCTCTTACAAAAACAGGCGGTCTGCGCGAGACAACGGTTTAAAGACATCATTTTTAGGTGGAGTAGGCACCACGGCGTGAGGTGACAGGTACGCATGCACCAACCGGCTATCACCGATGTTTTCAATGTTGGTAGGCTTAAACCTTACAGATCCCCGTTTTGCTATCAAATAAGGAACCTACCTAACAGTCAGCTCACCGGCTATCACCGATGTTTTTCGCAATCAGTAGGCTCAACGCCGTTTAGCTACCCAACAAGAAATTGCGGATACGCCCTTCACCTACCTCTTTTCTGTCCGTTTGCTGCCCTTCCAACCGCTTCGATGAACCCTTTGGCGTGACCTGTCAGCGACATCACGGCCTAGAAACCGCTGGATCGCGGAAAAATCTCTGTTCCGGCTAACAGCGATGAATCTATCCGCCATCTCCGATGGCAGTGGAAACCACTCCCCCACCGGTTGAATAGGCACTCTGGCACTACCACTCAGTTCGGCTTCAATACCTCGGTGAGTCGATATGCTGGTCGCTACCAAGCAGGTCAGACCCAGAGTCCAAGCATACTTGTCGAGCTTCGTCAGCAAGGCAGGGCGATAGTCAGGCTGATCAACTAGCTAGTAGAGATGGGCTGTTACCGGTTGTTCAGGATGTTCTGACCATCGCGTTGGGAGTCGGTAAGGTTGTGAGCCCCTATAGCGGTCCTTGCTTAGGTGTTCTTCTTGCTGATCAGAATACCCTCTCCAGTAGGTTCTGTATGGGAGGCAGTCTTGGCGTGGTGAGCAATGACGTCATCCGCCTTCGATGGATCCGCCGTCACCACGTCCCAGCACCAAGTGCCGAAGCCGCCGCGCGCGTTGACCGCTCGCACCCAGGCATCCAGAGCTAGGCGTTTGGTGCGATTCTGGTCGGAGTCCTCGCCCTTGATCTCCAGGGCTAAGTGCTTGCCGTTGGCAAGGCGGATCAGGAAGTCGGGGACGTACTTGCGCCGGCTACCGCGCCACAGGTAGTGGAGCTGGAAGCCTATGTGATCGTTTTTGGCGTAGGCCGAAACATCGGTGCGCTTCTCCAGTATCTGCGCGGTGTAGTGTTCCCAAGTGCTGTCGACCACGGCGTGGCTGATCTGCGACTTGGTGGTTTCGAGGCAGGGTTTGGTCGAGTACCAGGTCCGCATCATGCGGGTGGAGCCAATCGGGAACTCGGGGTCGAACACTGGCTCCAGGCGCTCGGCATTCTCTTGATGGACCTGCTCGATGACGTGCTGAACGATGTTGTCGATCGAGAGCGCGATCAGAATCCGCTTGCGCAGCGGGTCTTGGTGGAAGAGCGAGGGAATGTCCAGCTTGTCGGAGTTGAAGAACTGCTCGACCAGGCGGATCAGTTGCTGGACCAGCGACTCACGGCCGCCTGTGAAGCCATGCTGCAAGGTCTCGAACGCCTTACGGGCGGCAACGAACAGCAACCGCTGGAGGCGAAACTCCTCGGGCAGCTTCTCCAGGTCGATCGACACGGCCTTAGCGAGGTCGGCAGCTCCGCCTAGGGCGGGTGCCATGTCGGCGCTGACGTGAATCTGAGCGGGATCGAGCTTGAGCGGTGGCACCTTCGACCAGTCGACCACCAGCTCCGGCCGGACCACGAAGTCAACGCGCAACACGTTCGGCCAGGCAATCTCTAGCTCACTGCGGTCCTTGATGGATTCGATCTGGGTACTGTGCTTCGGGGGCGGTGGCGGGTCGCCACCTTCGCCATCTTGGAAGATCGACAGTGGCACGCCGAAGACATTGACGAATTCCGGCAGGAACAAGTCGCGCTCAACGCCATCCGGGCAGACGACCGGCTCGGTGTCGTAGGACACGCGACGCAGGCCACGACCGATCACCTGCTCGCAGAGTAGCTGGCTGGTGAAGGCGCGCAGCCCCATGATGTGCGTGACGTTCTTCGCGTCCCAGCCCTCGGAGAGCATGGCGACGGAGATGACGTTCTGCAGATCCTGGCCGGCGGTGTTGCGCTTGCCGACGTTGTCGACGATGGCGCGCAGCAGTTCTTCCTTCTTCATCACCCGAAGCGGTTCCTTGCGGCCTTCCGGGATGTTGGCGGCTTCGACGATGGCTTTGAGGACGGCTTCGTACTCCTTATCGCTGCTGGCTGTTTCGCCGATCTCGGCCTTGTCGAGCACCTTGGAATCAACGCGCAGCGTCTTTTCCGGTGCCTTCAGTTCGGGCCAGTAGGCATCACCGTGGCGGAAGTAGTGCTCGATGCGGGCGGCTGTCTCTGTCCGGTTGCAGACGGTCAGCATCACCGGGGGCGAAGCATGACCTTCGGCTTGCCACGACTTGAGCGCTTCTCGCCAGTCGGCGCCGAGCAGTGTGTAGGCCTCCTGGACGATCTGGGGCAGCGCTTCGTGCGGTTCGGCGCCGCGCCGGTTCAAATCTTCGCCGACCTCCGGTTCTCGGTAGAGGTGGTACAGCTTGCTGCGGTAGGTCTGGGCATTGGGCAAGGCGTTGTCGCGGATGACCACGCGGGGCGTCTTGACCAGGCCGGCCTCGATGGCGTCATTCAGGCCGAAGTCGGAGACAACCCACTCGAACAGCGACGACTCGGTGCTGGTCTTGCCAGTGGGTGCGAACGGGGTGGCCGACAGGTCGAAGCAGCGGATGATCCGACGCATCTTGTGGATGCGATCCAGCCCCTCGATCCAGCGCGTGGCCTCTTCCAGGTCGATGCCGAGTTCTTCAGCATCCTTCTTGCTGACCTTCACCTCGGCCGGCTTGCGGTAGGCGTGGTGCGCCTCATCGTTGATGATCAGAATGTTCTTGTAGCCGGACAGTTTGCCGAGCACGCGGCGGACGTAGGCCTCGTCGCTCTCGGCGCCTTTCTTGACCACAGAGCGATCTTGCTCTTTCAGGGGCATCAGGCTGTGCCAGTTCTCGATGCCGAGTTCGACTTGGTTCAGCTTCTGGCGCAGCCCTTCGTTCGGGCACAGGCCGAAGGTGTCGTAGTAGTTCTCTGGGTGGCCGGGGCGTAGCACCTGGAGGCGTTCCTTGACGGTGAGGCCAGGGGCGACGATGAACACCGTGCGCGAGAAGTCCTTGTTGCGCTTCGGGTAGGTCAGGGCGTTCAGCACCTGCCAGGTGATGATCATCGCCATCACCGTCGTCTTGCCGCTGCCGGTTGCCATCTTGCTGCACAGACGCTCCCAGACGCCACCGTCGCCCGGTATGGCAATCCCCTGCTTGTAGTCGGGAGGGGCCTCGACGTGCCAGATCAGTGTCTCGATGGCCTCGATCTGGCAGAAGTAGAAGGCGTTCTGGCGGCTGGCCTCGGGATCTTGCCAGTGCTCCAGCAACTGGCGGGTGACAGTGGTCACGCCGGGGTAGCCAGCCTCACGCCAAGCATCGACCCGTTCGCGGATGCGGTTGACGAGGTCGAGCTCGACGGTGCGGACGGTGTTGTTGCGTGTGTCGAAAATCTCGTAGCCGGCGGGGCGACGACCATCCTTGAGATCCAGCTTGTTGTCGCTCTGGCGCAGCCAGTGGTGCGTCGGACGCACGAATGGCGAGTTGATGATCAGGGACTTCGGTGCAGTCATTGTCGGCCCCTTAGTTCAGCGACATGACTTTGAGGGATTCGATGCCTCGGTCGTCCACGATCTTGACTGCGATCTTACGGTTATCGCCGGCCTCGAAGGGCAGGCTGACGGTGCCGTGGAACTTGTCCAGCTTGGAGTCGTCCAGTTCCGCGCGGATGTTCTTCTTGAGCTTCTCCCAGCCCTCGCCCTTGCCGGCCATCGGGAAGAAGACCTGGCGGGGGAGGACGCTGCGTTCGTCGTAGTCGGTATCGAGCGACCACATGGCGATCTTGCTCTTGCCGCCGGAGACAAGTTCGCCCTTGACCGTATCGAAGTAGTCGAAGCCGTGCACCTCGACTTCGTGGCGACCATCTTTCAGCGTACGGACCTCGACCTCGGGTTGGCCCATGAGCCAGAAGCTCTGGTTGGACGACTTGGCCTTCTTCAAGTCCTCGGTCAGCAGGTCTGTGTTCATCTGGGCCTTCAGGGCGGTGATACCCTTGAGGCCATCGATGTCCTTCGCTGCTTCCGGGTCGAAGGTGAAGGCACAGAAGACGATCATCTTCGGCAGGGGGAACAGGCTGCCCGCCTCGTTCAGGGCGTTGGCGACCTGGCGTTGCTCCAGCGCCGCATGTTCGGGGCCAAAGCTAACGACCACGCGCTCGCCACTGTCGAGGTGACCGACGGCATGGAGGTTACGGATGTCGTTATCATAGGGTAGGGCTTCGAGGTCGGCGAACTTGAGCATCTGCCCAGACTTCCCTCGAATCCCAGCTTTCAGAAGCTCGTCACGCCACTGATGCTGACGGCCCGACTCGCCGGTCCGGGCAATGCTGGTGTCGGCTTCGTCGGGACCGCTGGCTTCGTCCAAAGCCTTGACGCTGGGGAAGGGAACAGCCTCGACGGTGAACGGGCCGGTGATGCGTAGGCGGTTCTTGGCGATGCTGGGCTGGTCGTAGAGGACTTCTTGGTCGGCGTGGGCTGCAATCGACTGATCCACCAACTTCTGCATCTGTTGGCGAGCGTGCAGAAACTTGTCGTGGATCATCGTCACCGCCTCGGGCCAGTCAGATGGCGCATCGAATGGCACCTCCCACTCCTGGAGGGTGTCGCCCTTGGCGAAGTCGAGTTTTGTCCCCTTGCGTCCGCCCTCAGTGACGACAAAGGCTTCAACCGGGTGCTTCGCCAGTTCGGTGTTGAGATGGCCGAGCAGTTGCTCGATGGCCGGGTGCATGCGCTCGTAGATGCTGTCGATGTCCGGGTTGTTGGCGATCGACTTCAAGGTGACGTGCGGCACGGTCTTGTAGATGAACCCGCCTTTCAAGCCTTCGTGCGGGTACTTCAGGTCGAAGTAGTCGAAGCTAGAAGTCATCAGGCGTTGCTTAGCCAACGTGATGGCGACTCGGGAGGTGTCGCAGGTGATCCAGCGGCGGCCCCATTTTTCGGCAGCGAAGGCAGTGGTGCCAGAGCCGCAGGTGGGGTCAAAAACCAGATCGCCTGGATCGGTGGTCATGAGAATGCAGCGTTCAATTACCTTCTCCGCCGTTTGGACAACATACCGCTTATCTTCTCCGGAGAAGCCGGCAATGGCTGTGTCATCCCAGAAGTCGGTGATGGGGTAAACAGGGAAATCAGCTAAGTAGCGCTTGTAGTTGGGTAGCGCGCCAGAAGCATGCAGGCGATTCGCTCGTCCCAGTCGAGTTAATCCGGTGACATGGGTCTTCCAGTTGTGATTGTCCCCGGAATAGTAAGAGCTTCCATTGAATTCGAACGAACAAGTCGTGTTCGCCCGTACCCCTTGTGAACGCAGGTTCTGGGCAGAGAAAACGGACCATTCCTCACCCACACTCCAGTTCTCCATCTCGCTTTTGGTGAGCTTGCGTATGCGTTTGGTCTCTTGATGCTCTGCGAGTGAGTAACTCGCGAGCTCGCTCCCCTTAGGCCAATATAGCTGCCGATACTTCACAGCAGACCTGTCCTTCGCGTACCAGATGATCAAGTCGTTGGTTGTCGGCAGAAGAGAAGAAGAAGTCGCAGTCGACTTCTTAAACTTCACCTCAGCGATAAAGTTATCAGTCCCAAAAATTTCATCACCCAAGTTGCGCACGAGATGGGAATTCTCATCGGATATCTGCAGGAACACACTTCCGCTCTCATGGAGCAGTCCTCGAGCCAGCATTAGTCGATCGCGCAGATAGGTCAGGTAAGAGTGGATGCCTAACTCCCAAGTATCACGGAAGGCCTTGATCATCTCCGGTTCCTGGGTCAGGTCGGCATCATTCCTGTCCCTAACGTCACGTTTGCCGACGAAGGGTTGAAAGTTGGAGCCGTACTTGATGCCGTAGGGAGGGTCGATGAAGATCATCTGAACCTTGCCGGCCATGCTCTCCTTCTGGAGCAGGCTGTTCATCACCAGAAGTGAGTCACCAGCCACCAACCGGTTCGCCCAGCCGCGTTCGTGATGGTAGAAGTCAATGGCGTCGCGTAGGGGTAGGTTCTCGAACGGGGCATCGAACAGGCCGGGTTGTATGGCCTTGGCCGCGCCGGCGCTCTTGCCTTCACCCTTCATCGCCTTGCGCACGGCAGAGAGGATGCTGGCCGGGTCCACGCGCTCGTGGACGTGGAGACTGACCGTGTCGACGTCGAAGCTGGTGCGCTCAGCCTTGCCTGCCCAGTTCAGGTAGGGGGTCTGTAGGTGCTTGAGTTCTTCGAGTGCGCTGCGCATGTGCTCGGTGTCGCCGCTGGCCAGTGCCTCGTCGATGATCGCTTCGATGCGGCTGCGCTGTGAGTCGAACTGTAGGGTGGGGTCCAGGTGGGGGTCGAAAGCCCAGCGGGTCTTGCCCGCCTCCGGGTCGGTGGCCGGCGTGACCATGCCAACCTCCGGGTTGTTCTTCCGCTTGTCCTGGTGGCGATAGGAGATGATCTGTGGGGCTTCGTCAGTTGCTCGCTTCGTGGCAGGCTGTGTTGCCTTGAGCGTGGCCGGCTTCGCTGCCTTGACTGGGGTCGGCTCCGGAGCAGGGGCATCTTGATGCGCCAGCGAGAAGTCGTCGGTTTCCGTTGTCGCTAAGCGAACGGAACCACCACGCCCTTGCCCTTTCAGCAGCGAACCATCGGCGATCAGGTCGGCATGCGCCAGCCAGTAGTCGGCTTCGCTTGCGCTCAAGCCCTCTGCCAGTAGTCGAGCTTCAGCTTCCCTGCGCAATGCGGTGTTGCCGATGGGGCTGCCGTCTCTGGGGACAAGCGAAAGCAGGACAGCCTTCAGGCGCTGGACAAGGTCAGACATCTTGGTACTCCCGTGTTCTTCTTGCTAGCCCGGCCAGGAGGCTGGACGGAAGGCGCAATTATGCTTGCCCCTGTAATTTATGTCATTCGACTGGATGGAAAAGCCCTGAAACGTCACCGGGAATGCCCGGGAAAACGGACTTAACCAACGGATCGGGGTGGTCAAAAAATAAACTAGCCAACCGCAGTGGTTGGCCAGTTTGCTTGCCCCGTAAGGCTTCCGGTGTATTTCACTACTTTTACACGATTAAATGGTGACTTCACCTTTCGTTACTACATCAGGTCTCCGACGCCGCAACCAAGTGTAGAGCGTGTTCGGGCTGCACTCGCACAGTTTGGCGATCGCCCGGCGGTTGAGCCCGAGCGCCAGGTATTTGTCGATCTCGTTAGCCTTTCCGTCGAGCGTGAGGCGCACCGCCTCACCGACCGGACGCCCCATCGGCAGGCCAGACTCCTTGCGCCGACGTAACGCCTCTTTCGTGCGCGCCGCGATGAACTCGCGCTCGATCTCGCCCGCCAGCGCGAGCACGGTCGCGGTGATCTTTGACGACAGCGAACCATCGAGCACCAGCCTGCTTTTGACGACGTGGACCGAGATTTGACGCTCGGCTGCGAGCTTGAGCATTTCGAGCACCTGCAGGGTGCTACGTGCTAGGCGCGTGATCTCGGCCGCGACCAGGATCGATCCGGGTGGGACGGTGGCGAGGATCTCGCCAATCTTGCGCTCACGCCAATCGACCTTGCCCGACACCGTGTCCTCGATGAGCAACGGCGCGGCGAAGCTCTGCTTGGCGCAATACTCGAGCACGCCGAGTTTCTGATTTGCCACATCCTGGGCGTCGGTCGAGACCCGCAGGTAAGCGACGACGGCAGGCGTCGGGAGTGTTGGCAACTCGAGCGTGCCGGGGTCTTTCGGGTCTTTGGCCATGGCGATTGTGTCCTGTTTCGGCGACTGTCCTGTTTAACAGGAATATACCGTTTTTATTGAACACATGCCGTTCAGATCAAACCCAGCACGAGCGTGCGGGTTAAGCGGTGGTTAGAGCTGGACACAAACCGAAAGACGAAACGACAAACCGGAAGCATCGCTGGAAACTCAATGATGAACGTCAGCTCATAATATGAGCTGACGTTCATCCTGCTGCGACTTCAAAGGCCTAGCTTAACCAGGTGTTTGAAGCTTTTCTTACCTCGGATAGCTACGGAGATGGGTACACACGTATTCCCATTTTCCAAAGCGAAACCGAGGGTAAGAAGTCACGCGAACGATTTTCGGACCCATGATTCCAACTCCTTGTCGATAGTTGTCGACACTTACGAAGGTGGACGCAGTTTGAATTTGGTGTTAACTTTCGCGCGCTTACACGAAACACCGGTCTCAACTTACGTTGCGGGCGGTCGAAGTACCCGTACAGGCTGTATTCACACAGCCCGCCTACAGATGGCCTTAGCGTTGGCGCGTTAAGGTCATTTGTTTTATTCAGCATGGAAGTTCTTGGCGCTTTGCCAGTTGTGTCACTCGACGCATCGCTGCTGCAGCCGAAACGTTAAAGTGCATCTCGAGTTTTAATGCTGTATTCAACCCGAGGCGTTGGATAACATCCAACGGCATCAAAAATTCAGCAGCAAACTGGTTAGCCTGCCACTCCGAGTCCTCATATATCTTCGGGGGACGCTCAGAGTTGGATCGGTTGATCGTCCTTCGATGACCCAGCAGACCATGTCCAAGCTCGTGCATGATGGTGAATCGCGCACGTGGATCATCTCTACACGCCTTCACAAACACATCCGATCTGATATACATCGTTATGCTATCCGGGTCCCAGCAAGCTTCAATGTCCGGATGTGGCATTTCGTTAGGCTCAAGTACGTCATAGGTGACGCCGTACTTCACGCTCAGGCGATCCAGAAGTAACCCCACATCCATTTCCTGCGGTGCGTCCCCGATCCCGAGTACGCACCGAACGTTGTCAGCAGATAGTCGAATGTCTGCAACACCGCGGCCACCAACCCGAAACCCTCCCAATGGTCCGTCGCCAATCATTTTTTCTCCTTCTTCGCGTTAGCAGCCGCCAGTAGGGCTTTTAAGTTATCAAGCTCCTCTTGATTCAGTGATGTCCTAGCAAACCCTGCGATCAGCATCTGATGAGCCGGGCTAAGCCCCTCAAGGCTCACCGACTTGTTGGAGACATCGGCCGACTCGGCTAGGTGTGGCAAAGCCATGCCATGCGATGCGAAAAACTCTTTGATTTTACTTACCCATTCTTCAGTGACTTTCTTTCGACCAGTTTCCATCCCGCTCAGAAAGGCCGATGAGACCTTAAGGTCGTTTGCCATTTCAATGAGTGAAACCTCTGCATCGACTCGTGCTTTACGCACCACTTTCCCAAATTCTGTAATTTTCATAATCTCGCCCCCGCGTTATATTAACCTACGCTGCTGCAAAATTTACCATATTGGTAAATTAAATGCAACTACGTGCGTTGCACTTGCACGGCGCAATTAGTGTCAAGGGCCGGCACAGCCGGGCGCGAAGCGCGCACCCTTGACGCGGCACCGTAAAAAACACGCTTGCCGGAGGGCTGGGGGAAAGGTTTTCGCCCCCAGCCCCCGAGCACCCGGCGGCCCGGGCGGGGTTTGGGGCAGCGCCCCAAGGTTTTCCGATCACCGGTTCAATCACCAAGCCGCCACGACCAGCCGACCACGGCCCCGCCACCCCACACCGGTAGGCGCAGGCGGAAAACCACGAGCAGCCACGAACCACCACGACAGCGCCACCCGGAAACAGGCGGGGCTGCGCGAGCCCGCAGGGGCGAGCGCAGAGAGGGCGGGTGGGGGATGTGGCGGCGCATGGCTGAAGCGAAGCGGAAGCCTTGCACCCAAACACCCGCAACCCGACCGCGCAGCGGTGGGGTTGGCTGACAAAACGACGCGCGCGGGGATGGAGCACGGCCGGAAGTGGCGATGGAGGTAAGCCACCAGACCGGCCTGCAGCGCGGGCCGGCTGACCTGCGGACACCAGGAACGAACTACTGAACCGCGTGAGCCTGGCACCGGGTGGGTTATCCGGTGCGTGGCGAGCGCACGGCACAGACGGCCAGCCACGGATGGTTGCAGGACAACCGGCAGGCCTGCGATAGCTGGCCTGGAAGCCTGCGGACATTGGGCACGAACTACGGAACTGCGCGGGGCTGGCATGTGGTGGGCGGGCTGGCGCGTTGCGTGCTGGCCGGCGCACTTGCCCGAAGGGCCGCAAGCACATAACAGGGATTATGAGCGGGGGGCGCGTAGGGAGCGTGCGACCGAAGCGCAAGCGGAGCGACCCCGAGCATAATCACCTGTTATGTGAAGTGCATAGGCAGGCACGCAACGTGGGGTAGAACAAGCAGTCGTGTCACCTGCCGCCATTTCGATCACAGCAACGCCAGCCGGGCGTTCATATCGAGATCGAACCGGCCATACGGGTTGACGTGCTCCCAGATCAGCGGCGTCAGGGCACCGTAGTCGCGTGGCGTCAGCTTGCCCTGCCAGTGAGGCTGCGCCAGCACCTTCTGGATCATCAGCGTGTTGACGTAGACCATGCAGTTCTGGATCAGGTGCAGCGCGAGCATGCTGACCTCGTGATCCTCACGGCGGTTGCTCGCCATTTCTCCGCGCCTGGCGAAGAACACGAAGTCGGTGGCGCCATTCCACTGCTCGACCACGTTCAGCCCCTCGTGGATTTCGCGACGCAGGGATTCCTCGTGAAGATAGCGGCACAGGAAGATGGTCTTGATCGCCTTGCCCAGCTCCGCGAACGCCTTGTAGGTCGGGTGCTGCACGTTCTTCTTGGTGAAGCGCCGCAGGATAGCTTCGGTCTCGGCCGTGCCCAGGCGCAATGCCGTAGCGTACTTGATCATCTGGTCGTACTGCTGACGTACCAGTTCCCAGTCGATGGGCCGGGTCAGAATCTGTTGCAGGTTCGCGTAGGCGTCGGCCTTGCCGGTCTCCGGCCGGTACAGCTTCTGCGAGTGGATGGCCTTCAGCCGTGGCAACAACTGGAAGCCAAGCAGACGGCAGAAGGCGAACGCGACCGTGCTCTGGCCGTGCGAATCGACGTACTGGCGATCCACTTCCATCTCGGTGCAATGATGGATCACACCCTCGATCATCGACGCCACTTCTGACGACGACGGCGACTTGAGCTGTGAGTGGATGCACAGCGAGCTACGCTCGACGTGCCAGTAGATCATGACCCCGCGCCCGCCGTAGCGGACATGCCATTGGGTGGTGAGATTCTGGTCCCACGCGCCGAAGTGCTTGGAATCGGAAGCGCAGGCGGTCGTGCCGCTGCCCCAGATGGCCGGGTTGCGGGCGTGCAGCGTGCCATCGGCGACGATCGCAATCGCGCGGCGCATCGTATCGACGCTGATGTAGCGCCGGCGCACGTAGGCCAGGTCTCTTGCTGTCGTGCCCGAGTCCAACCCGGCCATGCGCTGCAAGCCGGCATTGGTGCCGAGGCCGTGCAGGCACAACAGCAAGCGCGGCTGCAATACCGAGCGCTCCATCGTTTCATAGGAGGTAGGGCTTTTCAGTGCGTCGGTGAAGCCTAGCCGCAGATCGGTTTCCTTCACCATATCGAGCAGGCTGGTCATCGGCCAGATCACATTGAGTTCGGCCTTCAGCGCGGTCAGGTTGGGCGGATCGTGCTGCGCATCCAGCGGCGTCAGCGTGATCCAGCCGCCGCCCTTGGGGCCAATGCGAACAGATGGGTTCTTCTTCAGTTCGGCATCGAACGTGCTCAGCGCGTCGCGCATTTCGGTCTGCAAATCGGCGATGAAGCGCTCCGCGTCGAGCGGAAGGCTCAACGCCTGGTAGTATTCCTCGCGGTTTTGGTCGAAGTCGGCCGGCAGGTCGTCGTCGGGGTTGCGGTAACGGTTCGCGCCTACCACCCAGATTTCCTTGCAGCGCAATCGCTCGCGCAGCGCTTCCAGCACCGCGATTTCGTAGGTGACGCGGTTGACGCGATCCCGGCCGGCGGCATCTTTCTCCATCACGGCGTCGCGCCACAGGCCACGCACCACGCCATCGAGCGGCACCTCCGCGTCGGACGGGAGGGTATGCACCTTGGTGTCGGCGAAACGCTTCACCAAGTCGAGCGCTTGCATTACCGGGCGGTGGCGGTCGTTGTTGGAGCGGAATTCCAGCGCGGCCAGCAACGTGGGCACCATGCGACGGTAATGCCCTTGATAGGAGTTGCGGATCACGGTGCGCAGCGTAACGCGGTAGGTCGGGCCGGAGGCCTTCCACTCGTTCACCAGGTCGCGCAGCGTCTGTTCGCCGACCACCGGGAACACCACCTCGCGCACCACGCCATCCGGCTGGGCCAGCGTGGCGTCGGCCAGCTCGAACAGCAGGTTCTGCTTGCCGGTGACGCGCTTGAGGTCGTCCAGCAGTTCGCGCTCGACCTTGCGCTCGGCGCGGGCGCCGATCTGGTGAATGGTCTCGATCAGCAGGTCCACCAAGTCGTCGGTCAGGCTACGGGAGCGCAGATAGACGAAGGCCGCCAGCCAGGCGATGCGTGCCGAATCGGGATGGCGGCGCAAATCGCGCGGCACCTCGACCGAAACACGTTGTCGACAGCGTTCCAGATCGCGCGGCGAGGTTCCTTCGAACAGATCAGCGGGTAGGTCAATCTGTCGGATCAGCTCCAGCTTTGCCAATTCATCCTGCATGCTGGCGAGGCTGGGACGGCCAGGACTGCCGCGCAATTTCAGTAAGATCGCAGGTGCACTGCCTGCCGCATCGTCTTGGGTGGCATCGTCGCTACTTGCTTTCTCTGGGCGTAGCAGGTCATCCAGTTGGTCGCGCGTCGCCGGCGACAGCCGTTCGTAAACGCTGGCATGGAAGCGATCCTCGTGAGCACGCAGCGCGGTGCGGGCGAGTCGTTCTACCCGATCAGCCGTGGGTGGTTCGATCCCCAGCTCGCGGCAGCGAGTTTCCAGGCGCTCGATCATCGGCTCGATCTCGCCGCCCACTTCGCCGGCAACGTGATCGCGCAGCCAGGTGGTCAGCATGTGGGCATCGGCGACCGTGGCCTCGCGAAAACCGAAGCGGACGCGGATTTCGGCGCGCAGGCGCTCGGCGGTACGCCCGGTAAGGAAGGCTTCGCCGTCCACCTGCGTTGGCACTCCGAGCTGCTGACTCAGCGCGGCGATGCCTTGCACTTCGACCTCTGCCTCATCGCGTGGAAAACGACCGCGCTCACGGAAGAACGTCAGCAGGATGGCGAAGCCAAGGCGGTTCGCGCGGTTCTTCGTCATCACCAGCTCGCGTTCGGCTGGTGCCAATGCCCACTGATCTTCCGTACTGCCGCCGCCGTCCGCCATGCCGCTACGTTCCCGAGTGCCTTGACTCGGGCCAGCCGACCCGAGCGAGGGTTTCGATCAACGTGGTGCGCTTGACGCCGAAGTTGCGGCATACCGCCGCCTTGGACATGCCGCCATCGAGCGCGGCGAGGATGGCATCGAGCTTCTCGCCAGTGATCGCGGCCGGTCGGCCGCCGATCCTGCCGCGTTTGCGTGCGGCGGCTAGGCCAGCGACGACGCGCTCCTGGATCAAGGCGCGTTCGTACTGCGCAAGCGCGCCGAATACCTGGAACAGGAATTCGCCCGATGGCGTCGTGGTATCCAGATTTTCCGTCAGCGAGCGAAACGCCACCTGATTGTTCTTGAGCGTGTTCACGATGGCGAGCAGGTGCGACAGCGAGCGGCCGAGCCGGTCGAGTTTCCACACCACCAGCAAGTCGCCGGGCCTGATGAATTCGAGCGCCCGCGCCAAGCCGGCACGGTCATCCTTCGCGCCAGAAGCGTGATCCTCGAACAGATGGCGCAAATCGACGCCGGCAGCGAGCAAGGCATCGCGTTGCAGGTCCGTGCTCTGTCGGTCGGAGTCCGACGACACGCGCATGTAGCCTACCAACATAAGCGGATAACCATCAAAATCATGTTTCCGTATGGTAGATCATGGCGATAGGGTTTTCCGTACAATTTTGAGACCATCCTGAGCTTGGTGCATGCGACTGTTGCAGGCATGTCGCAAAACAAGTGTTTTCCGACAGGTCTTGGCATAGCGCAGGCCCGCCTTGCAGCGTTCTGTGAGTAGCGCTTAGTAATGACGACGTATATACTTTGTTAGTATTAAGTGGCAGGAGGCCCCGATCATGTCAAAACAAGCCGTTTTCACGATGAAGCTGGAGCCCGAGTTGCGCGCCGAGTTCATGGCCGAAGCCGAGGCGGCCCATCGCCCGGCGTCGCAAGTCCTGCGCGAGTTGATGCGCGAGTTCATTCAGAGCCAGCGCAAGTCGCGCGAGTACGACGAGTTCCTGCGCCGCAAGGTCGAGGCCGGCCGGGCTTCAATGCGCGCTGGATTGGGGCGATCGAACGATGAAGTTGAGGCCGAATTCGCCGCACGGCGTGCCAGTGTGGCGAGCCAGTCGTGAGAGTTGTTTGGACGCCCGAAGCGCAGCAAGACCGTGCCGATGTGTGGGACTACATCGCAGCCGACAATCCGCGCGCGGCGGCCCGGATGGATGAGATTTTCAGCGATGCGGCCGCCCGGTTGACCCAGCACCCCATGTTGGGCAAGCCGGGAATCGTTCCTGGCACCCGCGAGTTGATCCCGCATGAAAGCTATCGCCTGGTGTACCAGATCGACGGCGAAACGGCGTGGATACTGACGCTGGTTCACACGGCCCGCCTGTGGCCGCCTGTGCGCGATTAAGAAACGATCATGGCAACGATGAAACGGCGCGTTGACTGACTGCTTTCGAGCCAGACCGCGGTCGGCGGCAGTCGGCCATTTGCTGCCACACATGGTAGTAGCAGAATCGTCATTCCAGCGACCGGTGAGCTCCGGAACCAGCCATAGAGCGAGCTGAGGCCAACGTGGCTCGTAAGTTGGCCGGCACTGCGCTCTTGAAGCCGATGCTCACCAGCTCTGCCGTCAGTGTCGGGCAAAAACCGCCGCGCTTCCGTCAAGCCCGACCAGGAGTGTCTCATAGGGTTGCGGGGTCGACGTCTCCATCCCCGGCGACCCCTGCGGCATGCCCGGCGTAGCCAGTCCGATGGCCTTTGGGGACTCGGAGAGAAGCCGTCGGATGTCGTCCGCAGGGACGTGCCCCTCGACGGAGTAGGAACCTACCTTGGCCGTGTGACATGAGCCGTATTTGTCCGGCATGCCCAGTGCCTTGCGGGCTGCGGGGACGTCATCGACGTCTTTCGTCACGACATCGAAGCCGTTCTTTCTCAGGTGCTCGACCCATTTCCCGCAGCACCCGCAGTAAGCGCTCTTGTAGACCTCTACGCGTACGGGCCCCTGCGCAAACGCTGCGCCGCTCACGATCATCAGGCTTGCCAGGAGCCCGCCGAGCACAGTTTTCGTCTTCATGTTCGTCTTCCGGTTGATGGCGTCGAGGCATAGTTTGGCACTTTGAGCCCAACGGGAAGCTGACCTCAAAATTACATTTCCGTCAGACAGCCGGGACCCCGGTCGACTTTGCAGGATCAGGAAGGTGATGAGGCTTCATTGCGAGGCAAGGTGATCGTGAAGCAGGTGACACCTTCAGCGGAGCGCGCAGTGATGTGACCCCCGTGGGCCTGGACGATGGAACGCGTGATCGCAAGTCCGAGCCCTGCGCCTTCACCGCGAGATTCGCGCTGGGCGCTACCGCGATGGAAGCGTTCGAAGATCCGCTCGATCTGATCGGCGGGGATGGGGTCGCCGACATTGCACACGGCGAGACCTACGCCGGCTGCGTCCGCGTCGATCCTGATCGTGATCTGTCCCTCTTTCGGTGTGTGACGAAGCGCATTCGAAATCAGGTTCGACAAGGCGCGCCGCAGCATCAGGCGATCACCCTGAACGCTCGCCTGGCCTTGGCGCACGATGCGGACTTGGCCCTCTTCGGCCAAGGCTTCGTAGAAATCGATCAGCGCATCCGCCTCGAGGGCAAGGTCGACAGGTTCGCCGGCATGCGCGAGGGTGTTCTCCTCGGCCTTGGCGAGAAACAACATGTCGCTGACCATGCGTGCGATGCGCTCGTATTCCTCGAGGTTCGACGCCAGGATGTCCTGATATTCGTCATTCGTGCGTGGCCGCGACAGCGCCACCTGGGTCTGCGTCATCAGGTTCGAGATCGGCGTACGCAGTTCGTGGGCAATGTCCGCCGAATAGTCACCGAGGCGCTGGAAAGCAGCCTCGAGCCGGGCGAGCATGCCATTGAAGGCTTCGATGTGGTCGCGTACCTCCAGCGGTGCATCATCGATGGCGAGACGCTCGGCCAGTTGCCGTGCAGACAGCTTGCGGGCGGTTTCGGTGACCTGGCGCAGCGGGGCGAGGCCACGGTGCGCAGCAAACCAGCCGAAGAGCGCCGCCGCCAATGCTGCGACGACGACGCCCGCCCACGTCGCATTTCGCACCGACGCGAGGAAATGGACGTGATGCGACAGATCGAGTGCGACCAGCGCCTCGATCGACTGGTCCCTCGATTCGAGGGGCGGTAGCGTGATGCTGACCTCAACCCCTCGATGGGGGCGCTCATCCACTGTCCAGTCGGCCAACGCGCCAGAGAGGCGTTCGCCTGCCCGCTGGGCAGCGGTGAAATGCTCGGGATGGATGATGTACAGGACGCGTCCCTCGCCGTCGCGAAACAGGACACCGACACTTTCATGGCCAACGAAGGAGCGTTCGAGCGCCTCAATGCGTTCCGGTCGCCTCCCTGTCACGCCAGCACTCTGCAGGGCGTTGCGGATGAGCGTGACTTTGCCCTGCAACTCGTGCATGTCCAGCTCCTGGAAATGCATGTCCAACATGCGCCCAGACATCGCCTGATCGCAGCGCGTTCTTTAGCTCTGACAGGGCGCACAGCTCGTAGTAGCGCCGGTCAATGCCATCGTCCGTGAGCACCAGTTTCGCCCAGCGTGGCTTGATGAATGCGGTCGGCGCGTCGGCGGGCACCTTGCGGGCGTTGTCGCTGTTCATGCCGCGAAGCACCTCGATGGCATCGAGTACGCCCTTGGCGGCTGGTGCCGCCCGTAACTTAAGTACGTCCAGGAACTGCGGCGCGTAGCGGCGCAACGTGGCGTAGCTTTCACCGATGCGATGCAGAAAGTCGAAGCTCTCCGGCTGCGCGAGCTTTTGCGCCTCCGTGACGCTGGCGGCGAAGGTATCCCACGGCATTACGGCCTCGATGGCGGCGAACGGATCGCCGCCGCTCTGTTTGGCTTCCAGCAAGGCTTGGCCGATGCGGCCATACATCCGCACCTTGTCATTGATCGCCTTGCCGGAAGCCTGAAACTGCTGCTGATGCTTGTTCTTGGCGGCGTTGAATAGTTTGCCAATGATGCGGTCGTGCAGGTCGATGATTTCGTCGGTGACGGTGGCCATACCTTCAATGGCCAGCGAAACCAGAGTGGCATAGCGTCGTTGCATCTCGAACTTTGCCAGATCGGCAGGCGTCATCTGCCCACCCTCACGGGCGATCTTGAGCAGGCGGTTCTGGTGAACTTGTCGCTCGATGCCTGCGGGAAGGTCAAGCGCCTGCCAAGCCTTGAGGCGCTCGATGTGTTCAAGCATATGCCGAGAGTTCGGCTTGACGGGCGACTGGCGCAGCCATGCCAGCCACGTCAATTTGCTGCCGTCCTTGCGCTTGAGAAGTTCGTCCAGGCGCTGACGGTGGAGCGATAACAAAGAATCGGTCAACGCCGCGTAAATACGCCGGTTGGCACGGGTGATGGCCTCGGCGCTCGCGCGCTCGATGGCATTCATGGCGGGCAGGATGATGCTCTGCCGC
>TARA_R110001583_G_scaffold194969_1_pt1 | contig 29576 bp, 24 predicted proteins | sample TARA_R110001583 | Tara Oceans TARA_R110001583 (sample SAMEA4398432) | marine metagenome | biome: Polar Biome; feature: [MES] marine water layer (ENVO:01000295) within the mesopelagic zone...; material: water (ENVO:00002006), including particulate matter (ENVO:01000060) such... | reverse complement strand
AATTACTATGCGGCAAATAGTGGCGCTTTTACACCGGCGCCAACAGGTGTTGCGGACTCTACTTATAATTTAATACCAAGTGCAGGGAGGTTTGGTATTTCTGATTTAAAAAGACAAGTCCAATTTGAAAGACTGTTACTTGATGATTTTAAAGCTAAATCCCCCATGTTTTTATCGAACAAACCATCAAATGATATAGATTGGCTATGTTTAGCACAACATCATGGGATTCCAACTCGGCTCATGGATTGGACGTTCAACCCACTGGTAGCTCTATTTTTTGCCATTGAAAATGAGATACAAGCCGATGGGGCTGTTTATTGTGCATGGCCAAGCAGTGGGCTTCAAGCTGAGTCTTTAATTAAGGGGCAAGAAGGTGTGTTTAATACATCTGTTGAACAAGTTTGTCATATTGTGCCAAGTAGGACACATGCTAGGTACCAGAATCAAGACGGGTTGTTCACACTCCATCCAGACCCAAGAAAGAATAAAATCAATAACATTATCAAAAAGGTTATTATTCCACTTTCTTGTAAAGACTCGATGAAATGGCGTCTAAGGAAAATGGGTATTACAAAGAGGTTTATCTATGCGGATTTAGATGGTTTAAGTTACGACATACTTGAGTCAACAAAACGTAAACTTGAGCTTTAACTGCTAATAAAAAACGTCCGTAGTAAATTGGAGTTTCTTAGAGGGGAGTTTCTTTAATTTATATCGACAACGAAATAAGAGATAGTTATCTAACAATCAGTAACACTATGTTTATGAAAGCAAAAACGGGATTACATTGCTGTAATCCCGCTCTTAAATGTGGTGCCGCTGCGGGACTCTACTCGGTCTGTTATCTGATTGATAAATAGATGTTTTTACTGTTGTGTTATATGGCGGTACTACTTCTGGTACTACTAAAAATCAAAGTCACTAAGTTTTTGATGAATTCCAGTTGTTTTCTAATGTTTACAAAATGAGGCTTTTTGGTTCAAAAATACTATCAATAACTTACTTTACCATAACAATTATTAAACGACCTTGTGAAAGCGGGGTAACTTTAAATATTAAACAGTAAGCCACTAATTAATAGGTTAAATCAATTTAACTTATATTTAAGCGTGTTATTCTATCCCTTAATGATTTTGGGTAGTATGTCTTTGATTTTTAAAGCCATCAAAAATGGATGTTTGATAGATGAAGTTCAACGAAGATTCAAGGGTGAAAATCCCAACAATTCTGCACTTAGTGCGATTAGGTTATAAATACCTATCTTTAAAAGACCCTAAAGTCACTTGGGATGAATCAACAAATATCTTTACTAGCGTATTTCTTAGTAGCATCAAAAAGATAAACCCTACAATTACTGATGTTGAAGTAAAGCAATGCTATGACGATGTTTCTCTTTGTCTTGAAAATGAAGATCTAGGTAAAGCTTTTTACGAGAAGTTAACCGACAAATCAGGCACACGTCTTATAGATTTTGAAGACTTCAGCAATAACACCTTTAATGTCGTAACCGAACTCACCTACAAAAAAGATGATGATGAATTTAGACCTGACATCATTTGCCTAATCAACGGTATGCCCCTTGTCTTTATTGAAGTTAAACGACCAAATAATCGTGACGGTATTTTAGCTGAACATAAGCGCATACAAACGCGTTTTCAAAATTCCAAGTTTAGGAAGTTTGTTAATCTAACTCAGTTAATGATTTTCTCGAACAATATGGAATATGACGACAGCTCACCTATGCCGATTGAAGGTGCGTTTTATGCTACAGCGTCTTACCAAAAGCCAAGTTTTAATTACTTTAGAGAAGAGCATGAGTTTAACTTAAACGAGTTACTGTTAACGGTTGAAGATGCAGATGAAACGGCAATACTAAAAGATAATAACTTACTAAGCATTAAACAATCGCCAGAGTTTGCTAAAAACAAAAGCTCTGATACGCCCACAAACAGAATTTGTACTTCATTATTACAACGTGACCGTTTAGCCTTTGTGCTTGAATACGCACTTACCTATGTTAAAGAACGTGCAGGACTGCAAAAGCATGTCATGCGTTATCCACAAATATTTGCAACAAAGGCCATCGAAAAAGCATTAGATGACGGTATCAAGAAGGGTATTATTTGGCATACACAAGGGAGTGGCAAAACAGCACTTGCCTATTACAACGTAAAATATCTTTCTGATTATTTTCAAAAGAAAAGCGTAATAGCCAAGTTTTACTTTATTGTTGATAGGCTTGATCTACTTATACAGGCAGGTCGAGAATTTAAGGCGCGTGGTTTAAAGGTTCACAACATAGAATCTCGTGAAGCGTTTGCTAAAGATATAAAGCAAACATCGGCTATTCATAATAGTTCAGGCGAAGCTGAAATTACTGTTGTTAATATTCAAAAGTTTAAAGACGACCCGTCAGTTATTAAAAATACTGACTACAACTTAAATATTCAGCGTGTTTTCTTTTTAGATGAAGTGCATCGTAGCTATAACCCAAAAGGTAGCTTCTTAGCTAACCTTGAACAGTCTGACCGAAACTCAATCAAAATAGGTTTAACAGGTACGCCTTTGTTAGGTGAAGATTTTAACTCTAAGTCTTTATTCGGCAATTACATTCACAAGTACTATTACAATGCATCTATAAAAGATGGCTACACCTTGCGCTTAATACGTGAAGAAATTGAAACTAACTACAAACTAAATCTGCAAAAAACATTAGAAGAAATCGAAATACTTAAAGGCAATGCCGACAAGAAAATGGTTTACGCCCATGAAAAGTTTGTTGAGCCAATGCTTGATTACATTGTTAAAGATTTTGAACAAGCACGAATAGCAATGAACAATAATGGTATTGGCGGCATGGTTGTTTGTGATTCATCAGACCAAGCTAAAATGATGTATGAGATATTCCAACACAAGTACGCCCTAAAACCTCAAAGTGAGTCGAATGAAGAGCAACAACAAGTCTTAATGGCTGCTGAACCAAAAGCTAGTTACAACGCAACTAAAAAGCAAAATAGTGAAGCTAATACCGCTGCCGTTATACTGCATGACATCGGCACAAAAGAAGAGCGTAAACAAAAAGTAGAAGACTTTAAAGAAGGTAAAATAGACTTTTTGTTTGTGTTTAATATGCTTCTTACTGGCTTTGACGCACCTCGCCTTAAAAAGCTTTATATCGGGCGAGTTATTAAAGCACATAACCTATTACAAACATTAACCCGAGTTAATCGTACATATAAAGACTTCGGGTATGGCTATGTTGTCGATTTTGCTGATATTGAAAGTGAATTTGAAAAAACCAATCAAGACTACTTTAAAGAATTACAGTCTGAACTAGGTGACGAGATAGAGCACTTTAGTAACTTGTTCAAATCACAAGAAGAAGTTGAAGAAGAGATACAAGAAATTAAAGATGTGCTTTTTCATTTTGATACTAAAAATGCCGAAGTATTTTCAGACCAAATTACCCAAATAGACTCACGCGGTGAAATGTTAAAAATCACTCATGCGTTAAATAATGCCAAAAGCCTGTATAATCTCATTCGCTTGTCGGGTGACTACGAAATGTTAGAAAAACTCGACTTTCAAATGCTCAATGTATTATCAAGAGAAGCAAACAATCGTTTAGCCTTAATTAATACCAAAGAAGCGTTAGAGAGTAACCTAGACAGCACGAACTTGCTTAATGTCGCATTAGAAGACGTAATCTTCGCTTTTACTAAAATAAAAGAAGAAGAAATGGTGTTAGCAGATGAACTGAAAAGCACCCTACAAAAAACACGTGAAGGCTTAGGTGGTAACTTTGACCCACAAGACCCTGAGTTCGTATCACTCAAAGAAGAACTAGAACGACTGTTTAAAAAGAAAAACTTAACTGAAGTATCGAAAGAGCAAATGGAAAGCAATATTAAAGCCCTTAATGATATTTACAACAAGTCGAAAGAGCTAGAACGTAAAAATCAGCTACTTAAAGCCAAGTACGACAACGACGAAAAATATGCTCGTTTACATAAACGTTTAATGGAAAAAGCCCCGTTAACAGACAGCGAAAGTAAATTGTTTGATGCGTTGAAAGGCCTAAAAACAGAAGTAGATAACCAAATTCAACAAAACGCTAAAATGCTTGAAAATGAAAACTTTATCAAGCAAATGATACCACCATACATTTTTAACGAGTTTGAAGACAAACAAGGAATTGACCTTGAGTTAGAGTCAGTTGAAATGATTAATCAGCTGCTTGTTAAAGAATACATGAATGAATATAACGGCTTTTCTTCATATAGATAGGGCGTATAGATAATAGAAATTAATTGAGAAATAAATGACATCTACCCAACAATTTGAACAGCAAACTAAAGCGCTGATTGATAACATTAAAAAAGTCTGTGCCAACTACGGTTTAGGTAACGACGGTAACGAGTTTAAGGTAATAACCCAAGTTTTCTTGTATAAGTTTTTAAACGACAAGTACGTTTTTGAAATTAAGAAAATTGATAAAAAACTCGCTGATGCAGGCAACTGGGAAGATATATTTAAAACGTACACGGATAAAGATATTACTAAGCTAAATATGCGTTTAAAGCCTAGTGTTGCACGTATAAGCCCAGACCATTTCATTACGTCACTCTTTAATAAGCAAGACAAACCAAACTATGCCGAAATCTTTGACACTACGTTAACGGATATCGCCAGAGACAACAGCGACATTTTCTCGGTATTAACCGAAGGTGGCGAAAAGATAGTGTTGTTTGAAAACTTAAGTAAATATGTAACAGACGACAGAGATAAGTTCTGTAAAGCGATTGTTAACAAACTAACTGACTTTAGTTTTGAGAACATCTTTAACGAGAAGTTTGACTTTTACGCGACTATTTTTGAATACCTAATTAAAGATTACAACACTAACAGTGGTGGAAAATATGCAGAATACTTCACACCACATGCGGTATCAAAAATCATGGCGCGTTGCCTAGTTCCACAAGAAACTGTCGGTGAAGTGAATAACGCAACCTGTTATGACCCATCAGCAGGCTCTGGCTCGTTATTAATGAACCTTGCTCACCAAATAGGTGAAGATAAATGTACTATTTATTCGCAAGATATTTCACAAAAGTCATCTAGTTTATTACGGTTAAACTTAATCCTTAATGACCTTGTACATTCAATCCATAACATCATTAAAGGTAACACCATACTTGAACCTTTTCATAAAGACTCAAGTGGTGAATTAGAAAAATTTGATTACATTACATCTAACCCACCATTCAAATTAGATTTCTCAGACTTTAGTGCAGATTTAGATACAAAAGAAAACCATGAACGCTTTTTTGCTGGCATCCCAAATGTGCCAGCCAAGAAAAAAGAGTCAATGGCAATCTACTTAATGTTTCTGCAGCACATTATCCATTCCCTGAAAGAAAATGGTAAGGCGGCTATTGTCGTTCCAACTGGCTTTATTACAGCACAAAGTGGTATAGATAAAAGAATTCGTCAAAAACTTATTGATGAAAAAATGTTAGCAGGTGTAGTGAGTATGCCGTCAAACATTTTTGCTAATACAGGTACAAATGTATCAATTTTGTTTATTGACAAAACTAACAGAGGTGATGTTGTTTTAGTTGATGCTTCAAGTTTAGGGGAAATAGTTAAAGAAGATAAAAATCAAAAGACTGTCTTAACTGTAGATGAAGAAAATCAAATCATTAGCACATTCAATAATAAAGAAGCCGTTGATGATTTTTCTGTCGTAGTCAGTTACGACGATATAAAAGTCAAAAATTACTCCTTAAGTGCGGGTCAATATTTTGAAGTGAAAATTGAATATAAAGATATAACTCAAGATGAATTTCAAGAGCAAATTGCAGACTTTAATGACAACCTCAAAATATTATTTAAAGAGTCAGGCGTATTAGAAAGTCGCATAATAGAAAATATGGGGTTGTTGAAGCATGATTAGTTTCAATAACGTCAAAATTGATGATGTCGGTAAGGTAGTAACAGGAAAAACACCTAAGACGAGTGTGCCAGAATATTATGACAATGATTATATGTTTATTGGCCCAACTGACCTTCATAAGCACTTTGTAGTTAACGATTCAGAAAAAATGATTTCTGATAAAGGTTTGCAAAGTATTAAAGGTAGTCGCTTACAAGGTACAAGTATTCTAGTTGGCTGTATTGGGTGGGATATGGGGAATGTTGCTATCACAGAAGGTGAATGTGCGACAAACCAGCAGATAAATTCAATTACCAATATCAAAGATGATTATAATCCATACTATATTTATTATTGGTTAAAAATAAAGAAAGACTTTTTATTTCAACAAGCTAGCGTAACTAGAACTCCAATTTTAAATAAGACAAACTTTTCAAATATAGCTATAAACATTCCAGTTAAGAGCTATCAGAATTCAGTGGTAGATATATTAAAAACCATTGACCAAAAAATCGAACTTAACAACAAGATCAATGATGAGTTAGAGTCTACGGCTAAGCTTGTTTATGATTACTGGTTTGTTCAATTCGACTTCCCTGATACTAACGGTGAACCATACAAATCATCTGGCGGTAAGATGATTTACAATGAAGAATTAAAGCGTGAAATACCTGATGGCTGGATTGTAGACATCATTAATAATGTTATTAATGTTAAAGACGGGACGCACGATTCACCTAAAGCTAAAGAATCAGGATATTCATTAATAACATCTAAGCACTTAAAGCCTGAGGGGTTAGATTTTGATAGTGCCAATTTGATTTCGGAAGAAGATTACGAAAGCATTAATAAGCGAAGTAAAGTTGACACTGGCGACATACTTTTTTCAATGATAGGTAGTATCGGCGAGATATATAAAGTCGATGAAGAAACTATCAATTTTGCGATAAAAAATGTTGCGCTGTACAAATCATCTGAGAAACCTGAATACATGAATTTCATATACACATATTTAAAATCTTACGATATGCAAAGGTATATGGGGAATGTGACTTCTGGCAGTATCCAAAAATTCATTGGGCTGGGAGCTTTGCGCAACATGCCCATTTTTACAAATGACGATATGATTATGATGTTTGTTAATACCACGGAACATCTTTTTCAAAAGAAAACATTGATTAAGTTAGAAAACCAAGAGTTAACTAAACTCCGTGATTGGCTATTACCTATGCTAATGAACGGACAAGTCACCGTTAAATAAGCTTAAAAACATCAACTTCAATCAAAGCGGCTAGATGAGCAATCAGCCGCCTTTCTTTTGCCATCTAACAAATCAAACCTACCTAATCGGTTGGCTGTTTTTAAAGGTACAGCGAACTAGCAGACTTTACATTGCAGCTAATTCAATTAGGAAAACAAGGTAAAGCACTAATGTCTAACACAAACAAAGTAACATCAACCAAACTTACCAAGTCACACCTAAGTTCACTTCAACTAACCAAGCAACACCAAGATCCGATCAGATGATATACATCATTGAATAACAACTTTAATTTTTAAATAAGCCTGTTACATGCTATTTTTGCTATTAATAGCAATAATCCTATTAATTAGGTGTATTTATGAATAAATGTGAACCGATAGAAGCTCAGTCTCCTTTTTATTACTCGCTGTTAGGTGCAGTAAATCATTTCGGCCTTACACCGAATGAAATTATAGATATGGCAATTGAAGGAGAAATTATTTTATCTATTAAAATATCTAAAGAGTACTCGCCATATTTAATGTCTACTTTGGTTGAAAAAGACACAAAGGCTTTTGATTTTTTAACATTTACAAAAAAATCATTGAAAGAAATATCGATGCTTCCTAGGAAAGTTAATGCTTCCCATCTTAATTTGAGTAAAGGTGATTGTGAAATATTAAAGGTATCTAATTTAGATAAATCATCTTTCGAAAGTGCTTTTATTGAATGCAAGGAAAAGTATGTAGAACATAAGCTATTAAGACACGACTTTGATATTAAAGTTAACTTATCTGATGGGAATTTTAATGAACAGCAAACTAAGGATTACATAAGGCAATTAGATGAAATGCTAAGTGGATTTTCACCTGAAAATAGAAAAAGATTTCGTAATGGTCTCTCTACTTTAAGATTAGCACCGTGGGCTAGAAGATTTACTTTGATTGAGTCATATTCAGATTTCGAAGATGATGGTGGTGATGTTGAATTTATTGGAAGCTCGCTATTAAGTCAGATTAATACTAGAGATATTACAATACCGCAAAACGATATTGTAATATCTAGTAACTATAAGGAAGTACTTGAACAGTATAAATCAGTTGAAACTATTCCTGAATCAAGCCCTTATTTCGTTAAGCCTGAATTAAGAGAGTTTAATGGTTTATACACATTAGCCGAGATTGGTTATCAATATTTTGTTGTTGAAGAAAATAAACTTGTTGAGCCTCTTAAAGAGCTTTTAAGTAGCAAATCAGTCGGCCCTAAAAAGACTATTGAAGCTGCCGTATTCTTTCTGAATCCTAAGCCGCATCATAAAGCAGATTTACACAACTCTACTAAAGCTAAAGGTTGCAGATGTCAATTTATCTATTTAATAGACGAAGCAGGAAAATATTGGCTAGATAAAAAAATAGATGTTCTTTCCGATGATGATATTCATAAGTGTAGAATCGCCTTTGCTGAGGTTTTATACAAGGTTGGCTACAGCCATGAAAAAGCAATACATGGGGAATTTTTATCTTTACCAAACAAGTTGAAATTAAATGAGGGAGTAGGCGTACTTAACATTAACAAGGTCTTCCCTTAAGTTAGGGAGTAACATACCCTCTTTACTCCTCTGTAAGCTGCGTGATTTCCCCAAAGAAATATTTAATATAGGCTCCCTAATCAACACACAGGAGCATTAACATGCAAGAAAAAAATATAACGATAACCAGTCAAATAATTCGGTTCAACGAGCTGGTTGCAATGACAGGGCTCTCACGATCAAGCATCTATGACCGAATGAGCCCTACATCACCACGGTTTGATTCATCATTCCCTCCCAAAATCAACCTTGGTTTAAGAGCTGTCGGATGGTTTTTAGAAGATGTTGAAGCTTGGTTGAACTCAATGAGAAGTAACTCTCTATCTGAAAGGGCTTGTTAAGCGAACTCAATTAAAACCAATCAACCACAACTTAAATTTAGGAACTTAGACTGATGACAGACTCCAATAGACAAAGACTCCCTTTGTACACTGAACTTTTTCCAATAATAACTAGGCCATCATTAATTGCAAGGGCAGTTTTTGAAGCAAAAGCTATAACGCAAGCCCCTGAGGCAATGATTTTCTTGACAGCAATTAGTGCAGTGTCAGTTGCTTCACAGGGGTTGATAAATGTAAAACTCCCTACAGGAAAAGTTTGCCCCACTGCTATATGGGGGTTAACTGTTGCAGGGTCTGGTGAGCGAAAATCAACAGCGTGGAACATCTTCATGAAAGGGATAAAATCATTTCAAAAAGCTAGAGCAGAAATTCATAAAAAAGAGCTTGAGATATACGATATAAAATCGGAGTTATATGAAAAAAAAAAGGCTAATCAAAAGCTCAACAGATTTAGATGATGAAAAGCAATGTGAGGTAATGATAGATGAACTAATGGCTCATCAAGAAAGTATGCCTGTTAAACCTAAGTTACATTTGATGGTGTTTGAAGATAGTACGGTTGAGGCTCTGCTTTCTTGTTTAAGTGATAATACTCCCAATGCTCTTATAGGCTCTGACGAAGGCGGTATATTACTCAATAGTCGAGTTATGTCGCAAACTCCTAGTCTTAATAGTGGCTGGAGTGGAGATTCTATTATTGTTAACAGAAAGACATCTGAATCATTTACTTTGAATGATGCAAGAATAACCACACACATAATGGTTCAACCGACTACTTTGGAGCGATTTACAAATAAAAGCAAAGATGATGTTCGAGGTAATGGGTATTTATCGAGGTTTCTTGTTTGCGCACCACCTTCAACTTGTGGTTATAGATACGCGAACGGGGTTGAACACTCTAATGACAATATTCAGGTATTTAACGATAGGGTTTATAAATTGCTATCTGAATCTACGGAGCTTGATGATTATACTTGCAAAAAAATAGTTTGCTTCTCTAATGAAGCAAAAAACGTTTGGTTGGATGTTTATAATGATATCGAGCATAAAATGGGGCCTAACGGCATATACCAGCATGCTAAGGACCATGCATCAAAAGTCCCTGAGAATATTGCTAGGTTAGCTGCACTCATTCATTTTTTTGATAATTCATCAAATGAAAAAATATCAGTAAGTACATTGGTAGAAGCAATTCACCTAGTTGGTTATTTTTCAGGGCAGTTTATGAAGGTTTTTTCTGCGCCACCTAAATATGTTACAGACGCTGAAAATTTAAGGCAGTGGCTTGGCATATATACCAAGTCAGGGATTCGATATTTAAAACGAAACACTATACTGCAATTCGGTCCGACAGGAACCAGAAAAAAAGCAGATCTTGATGTTGCACTAGATCACCTAAGGCTTGGTAATGTAATAGCTGAAATAAAGTCGAAAAATACAAGGATTATTGATTTATTCCCTCAGCACCAGTTTGACGAAATCAAGTTTAAGGTGGATTTGACATTGGATGTTGCTTTTTAGTTTGGTGAGTGGATTTATTAAACATAAATTCTACTGTCACTAACCGTTAATGCATAGATAGTTATTGCATAACTCAAAGCATCATACTTTTAATAAATATAGCTACTTCGGGGGCTTCAGGTGAATTTAACCTCTAAGCCCCTCGCGAAGCGAAGCTTCATTGAATATTGGTACTATATACCTTTACTCTATCCACTTAACCCTAGTAAGTACCTGATAACTAACACCTAGTGCGTACTCAACTAAAGACTACAAAGATTATGAATACTAACACTCAAACAACAAATACAGGAATAACAATACCAGCCAATGTAAATCTGCCAGCACAGAAAGAAATAATTAGGCCACTTAAATGTACCTTCAATGAAGCCGATAGGGATTTAATATTCAAAACATTTGAGAAGGATACACAGCCAGAACATTATTTAGAGGATGGGTGTTTCGTATTTAACGATAACCCTAATAGAGATTTAATACACCTTATCTATAGCATTGACTGCTTTGTGGAGTATATTTTAACAACAGATGACGAATTCAACCTGTCTACTCGTGGTAAATACACATTTTTAAGGCACAACAAACTAGTAACAACGACTCCATTTATGAATATCGATTTATTAGCGATACACACGGATTATAATTACTCAGAAAATGTGAAGCTTTTTTGTTTAGCGCTAGAAGACATAGATGTATCAAAAGAAAATATTTCAACTGCACTATTGAAAAACTTAAGTAATATAAATGTTGATAGGGGCTCTCATAAAGCACAGAGGATAAGTAAGTTAATTTCAGCTCTAAATACGTTCATACGCAAGATTAGGGCATTAGGTAAAGAAACTGGCATTAATAGAAAAATAGCCACGAGAAAACATAATTGTTTAAGGAATTACAATAGCATTACTAGTTTCATAAATAAGCTATTCGATAACCATAGCAGGCTACTCGTATTAAGAGTAGACATTGGATACAGTAAAGATCAAGTAACCCCCTCGTTAGAAGACGTTCAGTGTGATTTTAAGCGTTTTACTAACAATATACGTACAAGAAGGAGGTTTCAGGATTTAGTGGGCTATGTGTGGAAGCTAGAGCTTGGTGGGCTAAAAGGCTATCACTATCACTTAATTTTATTCTTCGATGGTTCAAAAGTACAAAACGATTACTTTCACGCTAGTGAGATCGGTGAGTATTGGAAAGCCAACATAACTAATCAAAGAGGGACTTACTTTAGTTGTAATGGGAGTAAACAGAAAAAGAGATATAAAGAGCTAGGGATAGGCATGATCAACCATAAAGATTTCAAACTACGGCATAACCTTAATAGCGTTGTTGCATACCTCACTAAGGGGGAGCAGTATTTAGCAATTAAATTAACGTCTAAAACACGAACTATTGGTAAAAGCATAATCAAACAGAAGTGTACTAGTGGAAGGCCACGCACCACCAAACCTGAGATGTTGACCTAAGTGCCATTAAAATCAGTGAAGGTAGCTAAAGCTCATCAAGGTAGTAAACATCAAACGTTTACATAGTTTTATTGGTGGTCTGTATTGAAATTATTACAGCCCAGAAGCTAAATAAGGAAACTAATGTTGAGGAGGCTGCACATTACTCAATAGGCCTTCGTGAGAGCCATACTCAGGGGCTCTATTGGCTAGTGCAGGTAATCGCGACCCTAGATGCTTTAAAGTGATGTATGCAGCTCTACTTTGCTTGTATATTTGTAAGCAAACTCAGTACGTTAAAGTAAATGAAAATAAGCTAACAAAGCCTTTTTAGAGGATAATATATACCTCAAACACTTTTATTACCTAATGTTAAGGGAATTACAAGGTGAGCGGATGATATAACCGCCTATAAAGTTAGAACATGCCTTTTTCAACCTTTATCACGAAATTTTAAAGTCGCGCACGGCGTAAATATATCAATTAAATAGCAAAACTACTTGATTTGAATTACCATCACTACTCCGTCACTTGAGTGGTTTTTATTTCAGATGATATGAATAGCAGCCTTAAAAAAAGACTTGATGATTTATGTAGAGAATATGAGCATCAAGAACAAGTTTGAAACACCATTGAAGGCAGGGGATGCTCCAGACCTAACAATGCCACTTCAGTTTGATAGTTTGTAGCATGAGCTGAATTCTGTGGATAAACAGCACCGATAACAACATTAATTTTCGCCTCAGCGCGTGTATTCATGAAAACCAACTTCAAGACCTATGCATTCAAACAGGGTTATGAGTCGAATGCGCGGGCTATGTAGGACTAGACAAGTAACCAAGCCAGGAAAGACAACTATGAAAATATTATTATTAGCGGCAGTAATTACACTTCCCCTTACAGGTTGTGGGGGGTCAAAGGATACGAAAGCAGAACCAGAAATACCTGATTTACCCTTACCTGTGCCAGTTCATTGCTCAGATAGTACAACTTATAATGTTAGTGTGGTTAATGGCAAAGACCAATATGCTTTAACGGGTAATACATGTAACAGCGTAACGAATGTTATAGCAAATAATAATGTTATTGAAATGGTAGTTGCTCCTTTCAAAAGCACTGATTGGTGGTATGACGAAAGCCTAGTATTTACAGATGAGTACATGGATTACAACCGTGAAAATTCATATAAGTTCAGATTTTATTATAACGATACGAGCAAAGCTTATAGTTTGTATTCAGACAAAGAGTTGTTAGGGAATACTTACTTGCAAGCTAACGAAACTTATCAAGAGGCTTACTCATACGCTATGCAGTTACAGAGTAATGCAATTGTAGCTATGCAGAACCAAACTCAGCTATTTAAAAAAGATACTGAAGCTGTTCAAGAGCAAGAGCGTGAACGAATGACTATGTATGACTATTGCTTAGTATTATCAGGTGAAGATATAGGAGTTAGAATAAAGCAATCATCAATGATTGAGCACACTAGTGGGGCAGTACCTACTGCACGATTATTATCAGTAAATTCTTCTATAGATATTAGTGTAACTGTTCATGTTGCAGGTCAACCACGATTTACCGACTACGTAAATCCATGGCTTGAAGGGCAAAACGCTTACTCAGTCACGTTAGATGGTGGTGTTGTGCCATTAGGTATTGATTATAATTATAAAGATGAGTGCCAATGAGACATTTGATACAGGCTTGAATACAAATGTAGTGGTCAAAATTAGTTGACCACTACATTTACCATAATATTCCTCATAAGGTCATAATTTAAAAAATGAATAACTTTACCTGCTCAATTCTCTTTAGCACTGCCATCACGCTGTGCTCTATACCAAATGCGTATGCCGCACCATCAAAAGCTTTTAATCAACAGTAATCGTTTTTCATAAGGAGAAGGATAAAATGGATGAGTTAAATCATTCTGAACACTATCATAGAAAAGTAGAGTGGAGTGATGCAGAGCATGGAACTGGATTTATGACTTGGAAGCAAGCTTGTGAATGGGGAAAGAAACACCCTAACAGAGTCATAGTCAGGTCTAAGAATCAAGGCAAAGGATTATGCCCTTGGCAAGCTTACCTCCTAATAACAAATAACAAACCAAATAGAGCCAACCTAATAATTTTGGTTGTTATTGAAAGCTATTAAAAAACGTCATTTAATTTGGAGAGCTAATTGAAATCTAAAGCAGAAATAGAGGTGGTTTTGAATAAAGCTAACGACTTAGATATGAATCAAGCTTTAAGTTTACTCAAAAATATAATGAATTGTTCCGATAGTTTATGTTTTAACTGCATAGATGAAATACTTGTTGAATATAAAATAAACCGCGATAATGTTGATGTTCAATCTTTTAACAGTAAGTTTATAGTTTGTAGATGTCTGCTTGAGCATCAGAATGAAGAGTTTATTTAGTCATTGTATAAGCTTTTCGTGTTGAATAAATTGTTAGTAACATAGAGCTTGGTAAAAGCTATTTTGCTGTATGTATCCATATTTCTCTGACTATATTGGTGGCTCAGGAGCCAGTCAGGTTATTCGATTAATTGGAAATATTTATAGTCAAACAATGCATGTTTATATCTGTAGGGAACTATAATCGTATCTTTAGTGAACATAAATTCACCTAGTTTTGAGGACTAAATTAGGTCAGCAGTGTGGTGATAGCGACGAGTACCATAATTAATTGGCTTGGAATTTTATTAGCCACTGAAAGACTAATAAAGTGCTTTCCTGTTGCTAGCTAGGCACTATCCCTCAAACAGCTGATCGCTAATGTTGGTATTAAATAACAACAAAAAAAGAAGGAACAACCTTCTTTTGATTAATTATATTTCTAACTCACTAAAATCCTTATCAATATTGTCTTGAGTAATGCCAATGTAACGCAGTGTTACTCCCTCAGAGCCATGACGAAGCATTTTCATGACTCGACCGATGTCTTTAGTGCTTTTATACAAAAGATAGCCGCGTGTCTTTCTCATTGAGTGAGTGCCAAGTTTAATCTTTAGCTCCTCACCAACCAAAGCAAAGGCTTTGGCTACCGCTCTCCTTGTAAGTGGTTTTGGCATAGAGTTAATTGATTGCTGATTTCGGTATGATTGAAACACAAAAATATGCATAGGGTGCTCTTGTTGAATCCTCCGAATATTCTTGAGTACCTTGTCATTCAGTTTTATATTGGCTAATTTGCCAGTTTTCGACTCTTTAACAATTAAACGGTCACCTTTAATATCGTCGAAACGAATTGACAATAAATCAGATATTCGTAATGCTAGGTTTAATCCAATGTTCCAAATGTCTGACATTTGTTTGCTACATCTTCGTTCAAGTAGGTGACTAATTAAGTTAATGGTATCGAGTTGTTTTACCGCTTCAACTTCAGCCATAATAAGATTCCTTTTTCCTGGTATACCGTTGATTCGAGTACCTCAAACCGCATTTCGATGTGCAGGCCTTGATACATAAGGGATGGCAAGTACCCGTTTTCCCTAATTGAGCACTTGAGTTTGGTTTGATGGTTGTCAGTCACAACTTACTGTTACTTGGTAAGTACCCATAGCGTGATACTCAATGAAGTTCGAAAGAAATAGCTTGAGCAGTTCATTACCATCACGCCTGCTAAGATTGCCTCCGTATAAGCTATAGACTCGCTTACTTTGAAAACAGATATCAATTTCTTTAACTAGTTCAGGATATGGAAAGCCCTGATAAGAAAAGTCAGTGATATAAATAAACTGCCATAAGTTGTTATGTAGCTCTAACCGGATCTCAACAGGTTGAAAACCACCACTTTCAGCAGAGTAGTCGTTATCTCTAAAGTTAAAGGTGATTGTGCTAGTATCTAGTGCTGGCGTTGTTAATGTTGCCAGCTCAGCATTTATTAACAGGTCTAGTTTTTCAGGCACAGTGAAGCACTGCGCTTTATCAAAGTTCAGTTTCATGATTCATTCTCTCAATTTTTATGAAGTTTAAAATCGCCCAACATTAGGGGGGGTTGAGATGCTTTATGGCGTGTGTTTGTCTAATGGTAATTAGTGGGAGACGGTCTTAGAATTACAAAAGACCACGTTCTGCAAATGAAGTGGCTGTCTCACCAATGACGATATGATCGAGTACATGCACATCAATAAGCGCCAGCGCTTCCTTTAATCGTTTTGTTATTGCAATGTCAGCTTGGGATGGTTCGACTTCGCCTGAAGGATGATTATGAGCAAAGATGACTGCCGCAGCATTCTCAGCAAGCACTGCCTTAACGACCTCTCTAGGGTACACGCTGGCGGCATTAATTGTACCGAAGAAAAGTTCCTGATAATCAATCATCTTATGCCTATTATCCAATAACATTACGGCAAACACTTCTCTTTCATAGCCCCCTAATTTAAAGCGCAGAAAGTCCTTAGTTGCTTCGCTACTACAAAAGGCATCTTCACGTACGTACTTGCATGCCAATATCTCAGCGGCTGCCTCTAGTACTTGATGTTCTGTCATAGGGTGCTTGGTTAGGTAGATTTGATTGTTTGAATTACTTTGCATAATTGACTCCTTTGAATAATTAAATGCTTATGCAAAGGGGTAATATATATATGAAAATATTTGGAATCATGAAGGAGAGAGTATTAACTGGAAAATTACATCAGTTAGCCACGAGTTAACTAGGATCACTTTGTGCGCACTATAGATATAAGTATTTGAAAACCACGTCACTGCTTATAGTCTAATAACAGGTATTAGACTATAGGTAGCTATGCTTTCAGGGGAATATCAATGTCATTTGTTCTTAGATGCTATATCGTAATGATTTTGTTGGCGATATATGGTATTCATAATGTAAATTAGTATTATATTGAGTACTTCAATTGAAGCTCCGTCATCTAGAAATTAATAATTATAAAGGAATTAAATCACTTTCATGGAATCTCCCTGAGATTTCCATTATTGCTCTAATAGGGAAGGGTGACTCAAGTAAAACAACAATTTTGGAAGCTGTAAGGTCTGTATTCTATCCACATTGGTCGTTACAACTTAGTGATACTGATTTTTATAACGGTGATATTGAGCAGCCTGTTATTATCAGAGCTACCATTGGTGACTTACCAGAAGAGTTCCTTAATATAGGTAAGTATGGCCTCCATTTACGCGGTTGGAACCTGAAAGAATCTAGCCTTCAAGATGAGCCGCAACAACATGAGAACGATGGGATTCTAGCAGATGATGAACCTGTTATTACAGTCGAGCTCAGAGTGTCTTCAGATCTTGAACCCCACTGGAATGTCATAACTGAGCGTAACCCCGATGGTATTAATTTTCATCTGTCAGATCGAAAGCGCCTCAATGCTACCTTTATCGGCACCTATAATGATAAGTTGTTAAGCTGGGATGCTCAAAGCCCATTGTCTAAACTAACAGAGGATATCAGTCTTCAATCCTGTTTAGCTAAAGTTACTCGAGCGGCTAAAGCATCATTCAACGCAAATCGTGACGAGATGAAACCCTTGGATGAAGCGGCCATAAAAGTTCATGATCTCGCTAAAAAACTAGGGGTTCAATCTGAAGAGGTCTTTAGAAGTCACCTCGATGTAAGCGCTGTGAATGTAAAAAATGGAGGTATAGCACTGCACGATGGTGAAGTCCCCGTACGTCAACTAGGCTTAGGTTCTAGGCGAATGTTGGTGTGTGGTATACAAACAGAGATCCTAGAAAATCAACATATTACATTGATAGATGAATTAGAGCATGGATTAGAGCCACACCGTATATCGCGGCTACTTAAGCATATTAAGGAAGACACAAAAGGTACCTATTTTTTTACAACCCATAGCCCTATTGTCCTACGTGAGCTTGAGTTTGGCGAGCTAAACGTGATCCACAAAGACAATGGTAAGGTCACCGTACGTAACGCTGCGGAAAAGTCAGCGGGATCATTTAATATTCAAGGCACTCTTAGATTGCATGCTGATTCATTTTTGTGTCCCAAAGTTATTGTGTGTGAAGGTGCGACCGAAGTCGGTTTTATTCGAGGGTTTGATGACTACTATGTTAACCAAGGCCAAGAATCTCTAAGTTATTTTGGAGTATCATATTTAAATGCAACTGGTGGTGGTAACGTTCGAGGCCGAGCTGAAGCGATGCATGCGTTAGGATACCAAGTGGCAGTATTCGTCGACTCCGATGCCCCCAAGCATTTTGGTGCTATTGATAGCGATGAACTAGAAGCAAAAGGTATCAACGTCATTATGTGGGATGGTGGAATTGCAATTGAACAAAGATTATTTATTGACTTACCATGGGCACTGTTAATTGATTTTCTCACGTACGCAATTACCGAACTTATGGTGGAGGTCGTACAGAATGTTAACTCTAAATATGATGGTAATGTTCTTCCATCTATTGATGATTGGAATGATACGTCTGAATATCGAAAAGCGATTGGAAGTGCAGCTAAATCGTCGGGATGGTTTAAGAATATTTCGCTAGGTGAAATGCTAGGCAAGAAAGTTACTGCATGTTTTATTAAAGGGGAATTGGCTAATACTGATACTCACAATAAACTAATGATGCTAAGAGATTTTGTAGAAAAATGACAGATCAATTGGCTAAATCGTTAGCGAACGATCCAAAATCTGGATATATCATCGCCCCTGCTGGTTTTGGTAAAACTTATCTTATTGCTGAAAGTGTTAAGCACTGTGAGGGTCGGCAGTTAATTTTAACGCACACCTTTGCAGGTATCGATTCTATTAAAACTAAATTGGCGAATCAAAATGTTCCTTCTAGCCATTACCATATTGATACAATAGCTTCGTTTGCGCTTAAATGGGTTCATGGATATCCGGTAAATGCTGATTGGACTATGGACGAACCACAAACAGCGCAAGACTGGAAATCCCTTTATCAGAAGACGACCGTATTATTTTCTAAGAGCTTCGTTCAGATGGTCTTCAAAAGTTCTTATTCAGGCGTATTCGTGGATGAGTATCAAGATTGTTCACTAGTCCAACATGTTCTAGTGAACAAACTAGTGGAATTAAGACCTACTAGATTGATTGGTGATCCGCTTCAAGCTATTTTCGATTTCGGTGACGGTGTCGTTGATTGGGAAAAAAGCATCAAACCTCACTTTGATGAGTTGGGAGCACTAACCGTGCCATGGAGATGGAAGCTGTCAGGTGCAGAGTCTCTCGGGGAGTGGCTATTTGAAATTAGAGATTTAATTTCAAATGGAAAAATACCTAACGCCCCTAGAGGGTTGAAGGGCTTTAATCATATTCATCATGATCTTGATGATTCGAAAGACCAAAGCCGACTCACTGAGTTTCGAAGACTAGGAAGAGAAGAAGGCCGTTGCATAGTTGTCTTTCCAGGAGATGGTGAATATAAGAACAAAACGCATATTTTATCTAAATGCCTTTCCGGCATTTTTACTAGCATAGAGGAGGTAGAGGGCAAATCTCTAAACCGTAATATAGATAAACTAATAAAAGCTATAACTCATAGTGAAAAACTAGTTATCGTCATATCTTTCGCGAAGTTATGTATGACTTCTATAGGGACTTTACTGCCCAAAGCGACGATTGAAGGAAGAAATGCAAAAATAAACAAGCGAACAAACCTTCCCCTATTGGTGCTAGCTGCAAATACTTACTTGGTCAGCGGTGACATCACTCAGCTAATAGAATTACTAAGAGGTCTTTCCAAACACACTAAAACTAATGTGTATCGTCGGGATCTATTCTCCCGCTTTATTTCAGTCTTGAGCTACGCTAAAAAAGTACCTTTAGATGAAGCAATTAAACGATATAAACAAGATTTTAGGCATTTAGGGAGACCCATTCGTATGAGTAATCAAATAGGGACTACACTACTTGTTAAAGGATTAGAGTATGAACACTGTATTGTGGCTCATCCTACTAAAATGAGCGCAAAAGAGTTTTATGTTGCGTTAACACGGGGAACTCAAAGTATTACTGTGATTTCACAACCTGATGCAAAGGTAACTTAATTGTATCGATGTCATTACCAGTGGGAAACTGAGATAATATCTAATTTCCACTTCAGACACAGAGCGACCGAAAACAATCTTCCAGTTTACTATTTCTTATGGCCGTTGAGTGGCACATAGTGAGGGCTAATCCTTCTAGGAAAGGGGCACTTAACGTCAACTGAACACTATAAAGCAGACACAAGAACCTTTAAATATGTGACCAGTAATACCGTACCACTTCAATTAGATAACTTTCAAATGTTTGATGTTATCTTCACTACTAACTTTTCCGGTCGCAGCATTTTCAATGTGTTGTGACCACCAGCACATTAACACGCGTCTACGCTCAAGGTATTCAGTGCGATTATAAGCACTCCTTACTTTATTATTATCTACATGTGACAATGCTGATTCAATGACATCAGGATCGTGTCCCTGCTCATTTAACGTGGTACTCGCGAGTGCTCGTAATCCATGAGCTACTAGTTTGTTTTTATACCCCATACGACCTAGAGCTTTGTTTGCAGATTCAGTGTTACAGTGCTTATTATGATCTGTATATGAAGGAAACAAATATTTTCTGTGACCGCTCAGTGGTTTTAATCGTTCTAATATTTCTATGGTTTGTGGTGTAAGAGGGACTTTGTGTTCTATTCGCATTTTCATGCGCTCGGCAGGGATAGTCCATAACTTATTATCTAAGTCTATTTCAGTCCATTCAGCTTTTGCACTTTCACTAGGGCGTGTCATGGTATGCAATTGCCACTCTATTAAACATCGAGTTGTTAGCATAATGCTTGCGTAGCTAATATCCTTCATCAGCTTGCCTAATTCATGTGGGCGAATGGTTGGCATATTGGTAGGTTTTGCTGTCTGAAATGCGCTGCGGATACCAGATAGAGGGTTGTGGTGTAATATGCCGACATTAACAGCGTGATTCATTACGTTGTTTAAGTGACCAATTATTTTCCCTGTAGTTTCAAAATTACCTTTAGCTGCTAATGGCTTTAAAGCATCAATGGCTTCAGGTGCTAATATTTTATCAATAGGTCTGTGGCCTAATTTAGGAAGTACATGATTTTCAAACTTACGCCATAAGCTTTTAGCGGTATTTTCTGCGATAGTTGTTTTTTTAATAGCAAACCAATCGGTAGCTACACTTTTTAAGGTGTGGCTGGCGGCTAGTAATTGTTCACGATGTTTGTCGTCTTTATGCTCTTTGGGGTCAATACCTTTTGCTACTAGCTCTCTAGCTGCTTCTCGTCTTTTCCTAGCGTCAGCTAAAGAAACTTCAGGGTATGTACCAAAACCGATAGTGGTGCGTGATTTTGAGTGAGGTTTATAGTAATCAAACACCCATGTTTTATAGCCGTTAGGTTTAACCCTTAACAACAAACCACCGCCGTCACTAAGCTTGTATAGCTTGTCTTTGGGTTTGGCTTGCTTAACCTCTGTGTTGGTTAGTGGTTTTGTTAATTTTGCCATTTTGGAGTACCGCAATTTGATGGATTTGTCTGGTACTCCTAAAAGTACTCCTAAAAAGTGTGGATGTCACGGAATGGTATTAAATAGCTTTGGACATAAAAAAACCCGAAAAGCCTGTTCTAAAGGGCTTTTCGGGTTCTTATAGGTTCTTATCAAACCTTAATATGGTGCTCGCTGCGGGACTCGAACCTGCGACACCTTGCATGTCATGCAAGTACTCTAACCAACTGAGCTAAGCGAGCAAATAATCTTTAAATTCATTGTGTACAAGTTTATGCTAATACTTGTACCTATATAACTCCGAAAACCGTTTTAATGGGTTGCTCTAACTAGCTGAGCTACGGAGGTATAAAAACTTAACAGATGTTGAGTGACTCAACGAGGCGCTATGTTAGCCGCCAATTTTGTTGCTTGCAAGTGCTTTTATGCAAATTAATCAAAATTTTTCACAAACGTAGTTTTGTTGCTTGTTTTTACAGCAATAGAGCTAATAAAACTACTACTATGGTAATGCTAGGCTGTTTTTGCATAGGTATTCGCTACGCGTTTTTGAATTATGTTTAAACGCCAAGCAAGTAAAACGGCTGCTGTTGTTAAGCCAGTAATAAAACCAATCCAAAAACCATAAGGCCCCATTTTGGGAACAACCCAGTCGGTGATACCTAAAACTAGGCCAACAGTTAACCCAACTAACCAATAAGAGATAAAAGTGATATATAAAATAAACTTTGTATCTTTATACCCTCTAAGTGCACCGGCTGACACAACTTGAACGGTATCTGAAAACTGATACAAGGTTGCTAGAAGCATAATATTAGCCGCAACTTCTATCACCGGAAGCTCTGAGGTGTAGATGCTAACAATAGGCACCCTAAAAAGTACGGTGATTATGGCGGTAAAAACAGCAAGCAGTAATCCTAATGAAATAGCGTGGATAGTGTAGTCTTTTGCTTTTTGGTGATCATTATTACCTATAGCGTTACCCACTTTTATCGTAGTTGCCATGGCTAAGCTTAATGGCACCATAAATATCAAACCACTAAAGTTAAGCGCTATTTGATGGCTTGCAACTATTTCGGCTCCAAAAGGTACTAAAATTATTGCAACAACTGCAAATAAGCTCACTTCAAATAATAATGATAAAGCAATTGGCGTACCTAATAATAGAATGGTTTTTATTTTCGCTAAATTAGGCCAGTAGAATTGTTCAAAAAGGGAGGCTTTTTTTAATATTTTTGATCTATAGGCATAAATAGCCATACTGATAAACATAGCCCAGTAAACTATTGCTGTCGCTATTCCACAGCCAGCACCGCCTAATGCAGGAACACCAAACTCACCGTAGATAAAAATATAATTAGCTGGGATGTTAATAATTAAACCAATAATACTTATTATCATCGTTGGCTTAGTATATGACAATCCTTCGGAGTAGTTTCTCAACACAAGGTAGAGGCAATATCCGGGTGCACCCCAAACAATGTAACGTAAATAATCAAATAATAACGGCTTTAATTTACCCTCTAATTCAATGGCGGGAGCAATAATTGGCGCAAGTAGGTAGTACAACCCAATTAGTGATAGGCCTAATGCTAAGGCGATCCAAGCGGTTTGATAGGTTTGGTCACTAATGGCTAAATAGTTTTTTGCGCCGGCAAGTTGAGAAACAATCACCGCAAGTGCCATAACCAAGCCATAAATGGTTAATATTAAGGGCAACCAAATGCTGTTGGCTATGGCAACGGCTGCCATATCGGTGGCGCTAACACGACCCGCCATTACAATATCAACAAAGCCCATTAAATTTTGAATCAATTGGGCAATTAAAATAGGGTAGGCGAGTTTAAGTAAACTTCTTGTATGGATAGAAAAAGAGGAAAAGTTCATTAGGGCTTAAAGAATTAAAGGGTATATAAGGGGCGCCATGTTATTGAATAAGTACTTTTCAAGCAAGACTTAACTGTGAGCTATAAATTATATTATAGCTGAGTGAAATTTATAGGTAAGTGAGGTTAAAAAATTTGTTCGTCATCACTATCAATGGCTAGCTGTATTTTTTGATGATAATCATCAATGTGCAAGTGATAGTGAATTTCTTTGCAGCAAGCAGGGCACTCATCGTAATAATCTTGGTCGCCACCAGATGAATCAATGGTTGCTTTGATATGGTGTCCACAGTGTGGGCATTCAATGCGTTGTTCACTAATATTTTTAGTCATCATATTTCCCAACCATTTTAATGATAATTTATATTTTTACGTTTTAAATAATTATGGTTTTTTAGTTAAACTAACCGCTTACCTGTTAATTGTTATGATTCTGTTGACCTCAATTAGTGAACGGTCATAGACATAATACGAGAGAGTGTTGCTTTTGCTTGTTCTATGTATAAGCCGCCAAAAATATTGGCGTGATTAAGAATATGATAAAAATTATAGATGATCTTTCGTTGTTCATAGCCGTTATCAAGTGGGTATTCGGCTTGATAACCATGGTAAAAGTCATCAGGGAATTGACCAAACAATTCGGTCATAGCAATATCTACCTCTCGATCACCGTAGTAACAAGCAGGGTCGAATATCATGCCTTGTTCAAAAGTAAAGCCAGTATTACCTTGCCATAAGTCGCCATGCACTAAGCAAGGCGTTACATTATGGTGTAATAAAGCGTCATGACAAATTTTAGCTATGTGATCTATGTTGCCGAGAATAACTGATTTTTCAGAAAGAAGTTGTAGTTGCCAAGCAATGCGTTGCTGTGAAAAAAATGTAGTCCAATTGCTGCTCCAATAGTTTGGCTGAATAGTGTTACCAATAAAATTGTCATGTTGCCAGCCAAATTGACCATGAGAGGTTTCTTGGTGCATTTGAGCTAGCTGCTGTCCAAGTTGGTACCAAAGCACGGGCTTTGCCTTACTGAAGCTTATGTAATCAAGTATTAAAAAACTTTTATCTAAACTAATCCCTATAGTGGTTACATCAGGGCAAGGGACATGGGTTAATTTTTTTAATTGCTTTAATGAATAGGCTTCAGCTTGGAAGTTAATTAAGTTTTCTTTACTGTTTAATTTTACAAAAAAACTGCGTTTAGCACTGGATACCTTAAAAGAAAGGTTTAATGGTTGATCATTGCCATTCATAGGGTTGTCGATAGAAATACCAGCAGATAAAGGATTTTTTTCTTCAATTTTAAACGGCACACCGATCTTTTCAGTAATAGCTTGTTCAATAATATGCCACATAATACTCACCAATGTTTAAAAGGCTTTTCCCAAAACATAGGTGAAGTATAGCTATTTTTATTGAAACTGCTTGCCGGGGGGTTATTACTATTCGTCAACCGTAAGATATTTTAATTTATTAGGGATATCATCCCATTCTTTTGCATCTTCAGGAGGGGCTTTAACTTCGGTGATTCTTGGCCATACTTTGGCAAGTTCGGCATTTAACTGAATAAATTCTTTTTGATCTTCAGGGACGTCATCTTCATGATAAATGGCACCCACAGGGCATTCAACAGGGCATAAATCACAGTCAATACAATCATCTGGACTAATCACTAAAAAATTAGGCCCTTCAAAAAAAGCTTCTGCGGGACACACTGACACACAGTCGGTGTATTTACAGCGAATGCAGCTATCGGTAACAACAAAGGTCATATTTGACTCTAGAGAAGGTAAGTAATATTGGTGATCATACCTTTCTTTTCGTTAAATTCAATCCCTTGTTTCAACCAATACCAATTGAAATACACCGTTACACTTAAATAATTGATATACATATACAACGCCTTTTAATTATCACTAAGCGGTGAATTAATTAATTCAATTGGTATGAGCATAACTATCAGGTAAAATAGCGCCAGATTTTACCACTCCTCTTATTTTTGGACTTGAAACCATGTTACGCCTAACCGATATTAAAATACCGTTGAATCACCAAGCTGATGCCATTGAGCAAGCAATACTTAAAAAATTGGCGATAACCAAAGAGGAATTAATAGAGTTCAGCGTATTTAAACGTGGTTATGACGCGCGTAAAAAAAATAATATTTTGCTTATCTATACATTGGATGTGAGCACAAATATAGATGAGCAATTACTAGAAAGATTCAGAAAAGACGCCCATGTTAAATTAACGCCAGATATGACCTATAACTTTGTAGCGAGTGCGCCAGAGAAGATAAAGCAACGTCCAGTGGTTATTGGTATGGGGCCTTGTGGTTTATTTGTCGGTTTACTATTAGCGCAAATGGGTTTTAAACCCCTTGTTTTAGAACGGGGCAAAGAAGTACGCGAGCGAACTAAAGACACGTTTGGCTTCTGGCGAAAAAAAATATTAAATACTGAGTCAAATGTTCAATTTGGCGAGGGCGGCGCGGGCACTTTTTCTGATGGTAAACTTTATAGCCAAGTCAAAGATCCTAAACATTATAGCCGTAAAGTGCTGCACGAATTTGTTGAAGCAGGTGCACCAGAAGAAATATTGTTTGTTAGTAAACCGCATATTGGTACGTTTAAGTTAGTGACCATGGTAGAAAAAATGCGTGCAAAAATTTTTGAACTGGGTGGTGAAGTTCGCTTTGAACAAAGAGTTGAACAAATACACTTTGAAAATGACGAGACAGTCTCATTTGATGAAGGTGTGTTAGCCGACTTTACAGCCAAACAAGTTACGGGTTTAACACTGGCTAGTGGCGAACATATTGAAACAGCTCATATTGCCTTGGCGATAGGGCATAGTGCTCGCGACACCTTTAAAATGCTTCATGAGCAAGGTGTTTATATAAAAGCTAAGCCATTTTCTGTCGGTTTTCGTATCGAGCATGAGCAGTCAGTTATTGATGAAGCGCGTTTTGGTCAAAATGCGGGCAATGAAATTTTAGGTGCAGCCGATTATAAGTTGGTTCATCATTGTAGTAATGGCCGCTCTGTTTATAGTTTTTGTATGTGTCCCGGCGGTACTGTAGTCGCCGCAGCCTCAGAAGAAGGGCATTTAGTCACTAATGGTATGAGCCAATATTCGCGACATGAGCGTAATGCAAATAGCGCTATTGTTGTGGGTATTGAGCCAGAAGATTTTACCCAAGGTAAATTTGGCGCGAAAGATCATTCTGTTTTGGCTGGCGTTGAGTTTCAACGTCGACTAGAAGAACAAGCCTTTAATATGGGGGGCGGTACCTATGACGCCCCAGTTCAATTGGTTGGTGACTTTTTAGCGGGAAGAAAAAGTGGTGAGCATGGCAGTGTTACCCCCTCGTATAAACCTGGCGTAACCTATTGTGACTTAAGTGGTGCTTTGCCTGATTATGCTGTTACCGCCCTTCGCGAAGCGTTACCGGCATTCGAAAGAAAAATTAAAGGTTTTTCTATGGATGAAGCGACGTTAACCGCCGTTGAAACGCGTACCTCATCGCCTATTCAAATCACGCGTGATAGAGAAACATTAGAAAGCCTAAATGCTAAAGGTTTATACCCAGCGGGTGAAGGCGCGGGTTATGCCGGAGGTATATTATCGGCAGGTATTGACGGTATAAAGATCGCTGAAGCGATGGCGTTATCAATGTTAAAGAGTAACGGGTAGTCAAAACTTAAACCTACGAGCTAAGCTATAAGTTTAGCTCGGTAATGCCTGGTATGTTTTGTTGTTGCCACTTTGATTGTGGCAACTGTAGGCTTATTTGTTTCATCGATTTTAAAATTGATTTTAATGCTAATTGATCGGCAAACCATTTTGGCAATTTTCCACCACTATCAGCAATAAAAGTGTATTCAATGAGGAGTTGTTTCTGGTGCTCTTTATTTATTCTAGGGGTGAGTAACCAATGCCCCTGATAAAATTTTATCCGCACTACATCTGAATGTTCTATATCAACACTAAAATCATCTTCCAATTCTATTTCTACTGATAAGTTACTATTTTGCCAGTAATGTGAATGAAGTTGTGAATATCTAGGATCTAATGGCCAAATAGCCGTAAAATTAACCGTGAAGATATGCTCAGTTGCGGAAAAAACTTTAATTATTTTACTGCTACTTGCATTGGTTAACCATTTCGGTGTGTTATTGACATCTTGTATAAACAATAAAAAACCTGACAGGCTAGAATTGACAATTGCCGTTGCTTTTATTTCGGTCAATTTATCAATGGGTGACACTCTAGAGCTAACACTGAGGTTTTGAGATTGCTTCCATGTTTTCCACGGGTGTTCTGTTGTCAAAGAAGCGGCTTGTACAATGTAAGTATCGCTAATGACGAACATAATAATTAAAGCAACAATTGTCATCTTTATTACTTTTAATGCGTTTAATGTCAAAAAATAATCCAGTAAATTGATGTTTGTTTCAGTCGTAACCATGTTAAATAATAACGTATTTCTGCTACATTATTGGTTTTTTCTCTTGGTAAAGTGAAATATTCTGTTAAAACACTTGTGTATAAACAGCAAGGCTTTTACAATTCGCGCCTTATTTTAATACACTTCATGCGACGCCTAGTATGTGCCGCCACTGATAAGGAAAATTTCATGCCTGTAATAACTCTCCCTGACGGTTCACAACGCGCTTTCGAACAAGCGGTATCTGTAATGGATGTTGCCTTAGATATAGGCCCTGGTTTAGCTAAAGCTACCATTGCCGGTCGTATCGACGGAAATCTTGTTGATGCATGTGAATTAATTACTCAAGATGCCTCTTTGCAGCTTATCACTAATAAAGATAGTGAAGGTCTTGAGATCATTCGTCACTCATGTGCACATTTATTAGGGCATGCAATAAAGCAGTTATACCCAAATGTTAAAATGGCTATCGGTCCAACGATTGAAAATGGCTTTTATTATGACATTGATCTTGAAGAATCAATTTCCGAAGATGATCTAGTTAAGCTTGAAAAGCGTATGACTGAATTAGCACGTACCGGCTATGAAGTGGTTAAAAAAACAGGTTCTTGGCAAGATGCTTATGATGCTTTTACTGAACGTGGTGAAACTTATAAACTAGCTATTCTTGATGAAAACATTGAGAAAACAGATACACCAGCTTTATATCATCATCAAGAATACATTGATATGTGTCGTGGTCCTCATGTACCTAGCATGCGCCATTGCCATCATTTTAAATTAATGAAAGTCGCAGGTGCTTATTGGCGTGGTAATTCAGACAACAAAATGTTGCAACGTATTTACGGCACTGCATGGGCTGATAAAAAGCAACTTAAAGCGTATATAGTACGCTTAGCTGAAGCTGAAAAGCGCGATCACCGTAAAATTGGTAAAACATTAGATTTATTCCATTGGCAAGAAGAAGCGCCAGGCATGGTGTTTTGGCATAACGATGGTTGGACTATTTATACTGAGTTAGAAAAATTTGTTCGTGAAAAATTACACGAATATGATTACGACGAAGTTAAAGCGCCAATGATGATGGACAGAAGCCTTTGGGAAAAATCAGGACATTGGGATAAATATGCTGATGGTATGTTTACTACTACCTCAGAAAAGCGTGAATACGCGATAAAACCAATGAACTGCCCAGGTCATGTGCAAATATTTAACCAAGGTTTAAAGTCGTACCGCGATTTACCTTTGCGTATTGCTGAGTTTGGCTGTTGTCATCGTAATGAACCATCGGGTTCTTTACATGGTTTGATGCGCGTACGTGGTTTTACCCAAGATGATGCACATATTTTCTGCATGGAGTCTCAAGTACAAGCCGAAGTGACTAAGTGTATCGAAATGGTATACGACGTTTACGGTTCATTTGGTTTTGAAGATATTGTTGTTAAATTGTCTACTCGTCCAGAAAATCGCATTGGTAGTGATGAAATTTGGGACAAAGCTGAAGCAGGTCTTGCGCAAGCATTAACTGACAGTAACATCAAATTTGAGTACTTACCTGGCGAAGGGGCTTTTTATGGTCCTAAAATTGAATTCACTTTAATGGATTGTTTAGGCCGTGGTTGGCAATGTGGCACAGTACAACTTGATTTTGCTTTGCCAGAGCGTTTAGGCGCAACTTATGTTGGTGAA
>TARA_R110001583_G_scaffold4077_7_pt1 | contig 29923 bp, 25 predicted proteins | sample TARA_R110001583 | Tara Oceans TARA_R110001583 (sample SAMEA4398432) | marine metagenome | biome: Polar Biome; feature: [MES] marine water layer (ENVO:01000295) within the mesopelagic zone...; material: water (ENVO:00002006), including particulate matter (ENVO:01000060) such as...... | reverse complement strand
CAAAGCCTACAATTAACCTTAATGACTGGACGAGCGCAGACGAGCTAATTCCCAAAAAAATATAAAACCATTAACCAGCCTTACTTTTTTTGCTTTGCAAAGCACTTAAATGAACCAAGTTATTTTGTAACTCCTTCCATTGTTTACCCTTTTGTTTAGGCAGCTCAACTTGCAAACTTTGATAAAGTCCAACCAACTGTCCAGCGATTGAAATAGCGACTTCCATTGGTAATTTACCTGAAACTTCTTTTAGGCCAACAGGACAAACCATGGTCTGCACTTGCTGCTCAGTAAAACCTCTTTGCGCTAAACGGTATTGGAATTTTTTTGCTTTGGTATCTGAACCAATCACACCCAACCATAACGAATCCGCACGTTTGATAATCGCTTGAGTTAGTGAAAAATCTAACTGATGATTGTGGGTTAAGATTAAAGAGGCAGTATTTTTTACGGCACTTTTAACTTGATCTAGCGGTTCTTCATCAACTATTTTTTTCACATTAGCTGGTACTTGCTCAGGGAAGAGAGCAGCACGGTTATCTATCCAACGAATACGTATTGGCAGTGAGGCTAAAATGGGAATTAAAGCCTGTGCGACATGACCTGCACCATAGACATCTAATTGCATTTTATCGCTAGCAAAAACTTCAAACAAGACTAACACTTGGCCACCACAACATTGTCCGAGGCTAGCTCCTAGTTGAAAATTTTCAACTTGCTGACAGGTTTCTCCCTGTGTTATCAATTGTCGAGCATGTTGGATCGCTTTAAACTCTAAATGCCCACCACCAATGCTAGCGTAAATATTATTTTCGCTGATCACCATTTTAGTGCCACTAGCACGTGGCGTTGAACCTGCGGTGCCTAATAACGTTACAATGACATAGGTTTCAGTGCTTTGTTCAAGCTCAGTGGCTGCTTGTAACCAGCTATGAGCATGTAAACCTTGCGTTGAGATATTAAGCATTGTCAGCTCCTTGTTTATAAGTGTCCTGTTTGCCTGACTTTTTATCTTGTAACCAGTCTTTTGCAACTTGCACTGCGCCTAAAACACATTCAGCGGTGGCGGGTGTATTTAAGCTTGGTGCAAACTGATAGTCAGTGATACTCGCAACGGCATTACGCAGTGCACTCCACACGCTAAGACTTAACATAAGTGGCGGCTCACCAACGGCTTTGGATTTAAAAACGGTCGCAGCTGGGTTTTTCGAGTTATAAAGTTTTACATTAAATTCTGCTGGTGTATCCCCTATTGCAGGTATCTTATAATTAGCAGGAGCATTACTAGCTAATACACCATCATCATTCCAACTCAGTTCTTCCGTTGTTAACCAACCCATGCCTTGGATAAATCCACCTTCAATTTGCCCAATATCTAATGCTGGGTTAATTGAGTCACCCACATCATGTAATATATCAACGCGAGTAACGGTATTTTCACCGGTTAATACGTCTACTTCCACTTCGCTTAATGCAATTCCATAAGCATAATAAAAGAACGGGTGCCCTTCTGCTTTTTCACGGTTGTAATAGATTTCTGGGGTAGCGTAAAAGCCAGTAGCTGATAATGAAATACGGTTTAAATAAGCGAGATTAACTAACTCAGCAAAGCTAATCTGACCTTTTTCATGGATCAGTTGATTATCTACTAGAGCCAAACTTTCAGGCTTTACATCAAAATGCTTACTGGCAAACTCAAACAATCTTTCTTTAATAGTACTGGCTGCGTTTAAGGCGGCCATACCATTTAAATCTGTTCCGCTTGATGCCGCTGTTGGTGAGGTATTAGGCACTTTATCGGTACGGGTTGCATTAACGAGAATATGTTGCATATCGATTGCTAACGCTTGTGCCACGATTTGTGCAATTTTAGTATGTAACCCCTGCCCCATTTCAGTCCCCCCATGGTTGACATGAACCGTGCCATCGGAATAGATAACAATGAGCGCGCCCGCTTGGTTTAAATGCTGCACAGTAAAAGAAATACCAAATTTAACCGGTGTTAATGACAGCCCCTTCTTGATAATAGGCGAGGTTTTATTAAAGCTTTCAATGGCTGTTTTACGCGCCCAATAATCGCTCTCTTGCTCCATTTGAGCAATCATATCTTGTAATATAAACTGCTCTACTTTTTGCTTATAAGGTGTTAAATCTCGCCCTGGTGCATAAAGATTTAGCTTACGGATCTGTAATGGATCTTTACCCAAATAATAGGCGATATCATCAATCAATTGTTCCGCCATGATCATACCTTGTGGGCCACCAAAACCACGGAATGCTGTATTACTGACGGTATTAGTTTTACAACGATTGCCATTAATATGTGCCGTTGGATAGTAGTAGGCGTTATCAGCGTGGAATAAAGCACGGTCAACAATCGCATCGGATAAATCAGCCGAATAACCACAATAACCATTAAGATTAATATCCACACCTGTGATCAAACCGTTATTATCAAATCCAGCTTGGTAAGTATTATAAAAAGGATGGCGTTTACCGGTGCTTTTAAAATCATCAGCACGTGCTAAGCGAATTTTTACGCTCTTGCCCGTATAATAAGCGGCTAATGCTGCCAGACATGCCCAAGGCGCGGCTTGGGTTTCTTTACCGCCAAAAGCCCCACCCATACGGCGCATTTCTACAGTGACAAAATTAAAAGGTTGATTAAGCACTTTAGCCACTAAGTGTTGAACCTCAGTTGGATGTTGGCTGGAACTCTGTATAAACATACCACCATCTTCCGTTGGTGTGGCAATACTGACCTGCCCTTCTAAATAAAAATGTTCTTGTCCACCAATATATAACTCTCCACTAACTTGATGCTTGGCCTCTTTAATCGCTTGTTGTGCATCGCCTCTATGTAGCGCATGTGGTGGACGCACCCAGCTTTTATTCGCTATTGCTTGTTTAATATCCATAACAGCAGGTGTTGCTTGATATTCAATCACTACTTTTTGTGCTGCGATACGCGCAGTTTGGTAACTTGTTGCCACCACTAATAAAATAGGCTGACTGTGGTATTCAATGGCGTCATCAGTTAATAAAATATCGCCTGTAAAAACAGGGCTAACATCATTTTCGCCAGGGATGTCTTGTGCACCATAAATGGCAATAACACCTTCAATATTGAGTGCTTCGCTGCTATCGATTGATAATATCTTGCCGCAACTAATAGTAGATAACACAGGATAAGCATGTAGGCTATTCACTTCCTCTGCTCTGTCATCAATATAAGCAGCTTTACCTATCACTTGTTTAATCGCACTTTCATGTGCAAAGGATCGGCCAATTGCATTATTTACAGCCGCACTTGGTTTATCTGTTTTAAAGTGACGCATGATTAATCCTTGTGTGAATAGCTGAAATAGAGTGGATGGTTGGATCACTATCTTGCTTCAATGGGATCTTGGCAGATCCTTGATACCAGATGCGAGCAAATAAATTTTTACTCACTTGCAACCGATAAGCAGAAGAGGCCCTGACATCAGATAATGGTTGAAAGTCCAATTCGATTTGTTGCGCCGCAGCTTGTAAGTTTTCTAGCGTAAATGCTTTACCATTGAGTGCCTGTGCTACATTTTTTGCTAGCGCTGGCGTTGCGGCCATCCCCCCCATTGCACACCTAACATCTTGCATTTTATCGTCATCAAGTTGATAACTTAATACCAAACAAACCGCAGAAATATCGTCTTCTAAACGTTTCGAGATTTTGTGACAACTTAAGTTAAATGCGGCACTACGTGTTGGAATATGGATTGCAACGATCACCTCATCGTCTGCTAGTTTTGTTTTACGGTAATCGAGGAAAAAGTCTTGTAACGGAATATTGCGCTTACCACGTGTGCTTTGTAGTTCAATGTTTGCATTCAATGCAATTAATAATGGAGCGGGATCGCCAATAGGGGAAGCATTAGCAATACTGCCACCCAATGATCCTGCATTACGAATTTGTAACGAGCCTAAACGTTCAAACAGCTCATGTGCTTCAGGATAAACTTCACAAAATTTGTCGAGGAATTCGCTATAGGGTAATGCAGCACCAATGTGTAAACCTTGCTCATCTTTATTAAATTGCATCAATTCAGGGCAGTAACGTACTGAAATTAATTGCTTGTTATAACTAAGTCGTTGACTGAATTCTACTGATAAATCAGTCGCTCCTGCTACAAATTGAGCCTGTGGGTGTGATGCTTTTAATGCGCATAATTGCGCTATATTCTGTGGTAGATAAAAGGACTTATCACCATCTTCAATCATAGGAACTTTATTTAATACTAAGTCTTTTTGTAACGAAACAGTTAATGCATACACTTGCTGGCTAAAGCGATGATCTTTATGTGCGATATTTTGTTGTGCTTGATCTTGATAGCTAAAGCATTTTTCTGCAGCTTTCAAAATGGGTTGATAACCGGTACAGCGGCATAAATTCCCACCTAAAGCTTGAATAACCGTTTCTTTTCCAGGATATATTGCAAAATTCATATATAAAGCAAATAAACTCATAATAAAACCTGGTGTGCAAAATCCACATTGAGAGCCGTGGCATTCAACCATCGCTCTTTGTACTGGATGTAAATCTTCGATAGCAGGGTTTATTTTTGTGGTTAGCGCTTCCACCGTGATTAAATGTTTACCATGCAAGTTACCTAATAACATCAAACAGGCGTTGATACTTTTGTATTGCCATTGACCATTAATTAAATCGCCGACCGCAACAGTACAAGCGCCACAATCTCCAGAAGCACAACCTTCTTTACTGCCTACTTTCCTCATATTGGTGCGTAACCAGTCCAAAATGCTCTGACTTGGAGCAAATGTATGTTGTTGAATCATTTCGTTATTAAGTAAAAACTGAATCACGTAAACCTCTCATTACTAACCGAGCCTTAAGCTATAGGGTCTCACGTTATTTATTATAGAACATTGAAAACATTTGGAGTTCATTTGACCACTTGGTCAGTTTCTTGCTCTGCATACTATGTACCAACCTTGATTTCGCGTTCAAAATGGTATTTGATATGGAACGTCATTAATCAGTTTTTAATGTAAAATTAATGTAAAACAAAAAGTCAGTATATTGGAGAAATAAGTATGAATAATATTTTTAAAATGTTGTGTTTAACCCTTACCTTAGGTTTCTCTGCATTAAGTCATGCCGAAGAACCACTAAAGGTTGGGTTTGTTTACATCAGCTCAACGGGTGAAGCCGGATGGACCTACACCCATGATCAAGCAAGACTTAATTTAGAAAAAGTGTTTGGCGATAAAGTGAAAACTACTTTTATCGAAAACGTAGCAGAAGGCCCTGATGCTGAGCGAGTCATTACTCAACTAGCACAAAGTGGTCATAAATTAATATTTACCACTTCATTTGGTTATATGAACCCAACCCTTAAAGTAGCAAAACGCTTTCCAAATGTGAAATTTGAACATGCAACGGGTTATAAACGTGCTACCAACGTAGGTACTTATTTTGACCGTATTTATGAAGCAAGATACCTAACCGGGGTGGTTGCAGGTTACATGTCAAAATCTAATATTCTAGGTTACATCGGTGCCTTCCCGATCCCTGAAGTAGTGCGTGGTATTAATGCATTTACACTAGGAGCTCAGTCTGTAAAAGTAGGTATCAAAGTTAAAGTTGTATGGGTAAATACTTGGTTTGATCCTGCAAAAGAACGTGAAGCTGCAAATAGTTTGATCGACCAAAAAGCAGATGTCATTACATTCCATACCGACTCACCAGCAGCAGTACAAGCCGCTGAAGATGCAGGTGTCTATGCGATTGCTTACCACTCTGATATGAGTGAATACGGACCCAAAGCGCAGCTAACCGCAGCCGTACACAACTGGAATGGTTTTTACGCCAAACGTGTTCAATCAGTTCTAGATGGTACTTGGAAGTCTGAAGATGTTTGGAAAGGTATTGACTCAGGTATGACTCAACTAGCACCTTTTAATAAGGTCGTACCCAAAGAAGTGGTAGACAAAGTTGCTGCCATTTCAGATAAAATTGTTAGCGGTGAATTCCACCCATTTACTGGTCCAATCAAAGATCAGTCTGGTAAAGTAATTCTAGCAGCAGGTGAAGTGATGCAAGACAGTGCTTTATTGCGTATGAATTATTATGTAGAAGGTGTTGAAGGTAAGTTGAAATAACCCTCCTTTACTATTGTTATTGTAATCACTAGGCTTTTGTTAATGATCATTAACAATCGCCAAGGGGATTTAGTGCACAGCTAACTCCCCTATTTTTAGGACAATATGCTTTTAGCGCTTTATTCACCGACTATTTGAATCTAAAGAGCACGCTCAACTTATGAAAAAAACAGCCAAAAAAAGTAATCAAACTCGCGGTACACTAGCCAGTATACGTAAAGATAACTTGCAGCAAATTCTCAATGCGGCGGAACAAGTTTTTGCTGAACGAGGTTATAGAGGCACGACCATTGCAGCTATTGCTGATGTTGTCGATTTACCAAAAGCAAATATTCTTTATTACTTTAAAACTAAAGAAGGCCTATATAAAGAAGTTATTAAGCGGTTATTAACACTATGGATGCAGCATATGAACGAAATGAATGCAGACTCGCACCCTAGAGAAGCACTACCTAAATATATTACTAATAAAATACGCCAATCCCAACAACACCCTAACGCTTCGCGCATTTTTGCGGCAGAAGTTTTACATGGTGCAGATTATCTAAGAGCATCATTACAAGCCGAATTAAGAGAACAATTTGAACAAACTTGCCACGTGTTTAAGGCTTGGATAACAAAGAAGTGGATGGATCCTATTGATCCTGAACATCTATTATTTATGCTTTGGTCTACCACTCAAGCCTATGCGGATCATGGTTTACAAATTAGCATTCTCATGGGTAAAGAACAGTTAGATGAAGATGATTTTGAGAAAGGAATTAAATTATTAACGCAGGTCACTTTAAAAGGCTGTGGTGTTCAACCTTTTATAAGCTAATCAATATTATCAAATCACATCAAGTGTGGCCCCTTACACTAACTTTCAAAGGGAGAACGGTCAAGTTAAGGAAAGATGGAGTGCAGCTGACCCTTTGTACGCTGCAAGAGCTGGATTATATTATCGTGACGCTCGCTATAATCCAAATGAAAAAAGGCCTGAATTACGTAAAAAATGGTTAAAAATATTTTGTGCTTGTGCCGTAAGCTGAATTGAACGACCTGCTTTAAATCCTCGTGACCTAGAGTTCGTTCACAACATAGGCTATGGTGCAGGCGCTTTCTTATTAACAGCAACGCAAATGTTCCCCCTTTCAGAAAAAGTAAGCGAATCCCCCTTACTTTTATATACAAAATAAGCTGCGCTACTGCTGATAATAATAGGCTACTCATACCTGAACAGCCCATTCTTATTTATACTATCCCCATGTGACTTGAAGGTGCTTTGTCAGGTTCTCAGCCAACTACTAGAGCAAGGCGTAACCTAGGGAATAGTCACCCCCTTTTCAATTGTTACAAGTAGGGCGGGGTGCTAAGCGAAAGCCCGCAGGGTTAGCCAAAAAACATTAAAAAACAGGAAAAAATATGGATATAAGACAAGGTATTCACAGTGAACATGTAAAAACACTAGATACAGATGGGTTAAGAAATGAATTTCTAATTGAAGATATTTTTAAGCTAAATGAAATCACAATGACTTATAGCCATATCGATCGTATCGTCATTGGTGGTATCCAACCGACAACGTCACCTTTACAGTTACTGGCAGAATACGGTAAAAAAATAGGCGTCAATTACTTTCTTGAACGACGTGAAATTGGTTTTATTAATGTAGGTGGTACAGGAACGATTATTGTTGATGGTGAGCACTACGAACTTGAGCATAAACAAGCCCTCTATGTAGGTAAAGGCGCTAAAGAAGTCTCTTTTACCAGTAAAAATGCACAATCCCCTGCTAAGTTTTACTATAATTCGGCACCTGCACATCAGCAATATCCGAACAAAAAAATCACCGCTGAACAAGCTTCACCAGTCACCATTGGTGACGCAGCTACTTGTAATATCCGCACCATTAATAAATACATCATTCCTGAAGTAGTGACAACTTGCCAATTAACAATGGGATTAACTCAACTTCATCCAGGTAGTAACTGGAATACGATGCCCTGCCATACTCACGATCGTCGTATGGAAGTCTACTTATACCTTGATTTACCTGCTGATGCTGCCGTTTTTCATATGATGGGAGAAGCGCAACAAACGCGTCATATTGTGGTTCATAATGAGCAAGCCGTCATTTCACCTAGTTGGTCAATTCACTCTGGTGTTGGCACTCAAGCATATTCATTTATTTGGGGTATGGTTGGCGAAAACCAAACCTTCGATGATATGGACCACATCAAGGTTGAAGATCTCCGTTAATTTGCAGTTTTGGTCGTTGGAGCTAGAGAGTACAGCAGTATAAGCTGCTTAACCGCTAATGATGTTGAGCAGCAAGCGATTCACATTAGTCATGATAAATAATTTGTAAGCAAAAAAGAATTGATCATAGCTTGATGCGAACTAATAACTTCGAGTTATTAGTTCGCTTAATGTGATTCATTAACAGAAGTGTAACTAGCATAACCTTACTACTTGAATATATTAAATCGTAAGGTTATTTTTTAACTTACTGCCGCAGGCATCAGCTGCCTAGGAAGCCACAACGCGATTTCTGGGAACATAATGATTAAGAACAAGATGAACAACATTGGAAGTAAGATAATAAAAACTTCCCTTAATACTTTAATCACATTCATTCCACCGATAGAGGCCGAAATCAACAAACATAACCCATAGGGGGGGGTCACCAGACCAAATGCGAGAGAAATAATTCCGATAATAGCAAATATAATAGGTGAAATATCAGCTTGTGCTGCCACCGGTAAAAGCACTGTACCTAATATAATAATAGTTGGGATCGCATCAATAAATAACCCAAAGAATAAGAATAGGAATGCAATAACCAATAATGTACCTAACGTACCAAACTCCATACTCACCATGAAATCAATGATTAAACGAGGCACATTATAGAATGCAAGTAACCATCCAAATACCGATGCCGTTCCTATTGCAAATAATGAAATCGATGCAAATCGACCAGTATCATAAAGAATAGGTCCTACATCACGTGGTTTAACTGTTTTATAGACGACCATGCCTAAAAATAGTGAGTAACCAGCAGCAATAATAGCACTCTCAGTTGGTGTCACTATCCCAGCAACAATACCGTAAATAACAAATACAGGCGTTAACATAGCCAGCGCTGCACCTTTAAATGCATTAAATGCCATTTTAAAAGTAGGCCTTACGGTAATTGGGTAATTGTATACTTTTGCATAACCATATACGGTGGCCATCAAAGAGAAACCAATTAAAAATCCAGGTATCGCACCTGCTAAGAATAAAGCACCAACAGATACTTGCATCACCCCACCCCAAACGATCATCAAGATACTCGGTGGTATTATTACCCCCATCACAGATGAACATGCAGTGATTGCGATTGCAAAACGTCGATCATAACCTTCATTAATCATGGCAGGAATTAGGATTTTCCCACAGCCAGCAGCATCAGCGGTTGATGAACCTGAAATGCCCGCAAACAACATCGAAACGGCAACATTTACATGGCCTAACCCACCTGGCATCCAACCTGTTAATACTCTCGCTAAATCGATTAATTTATCGGTTATTTTTCCGGAGTTCATTAAATTGGCGGCTAAGAGGAAAAAAGGAACTGCCAGTAAAATAAATGAGTTATATGACTGAAACATTCTGTCGATAATGATAAAAGGAGTTAGCCTTATATCCAAAAACACCACTGGAAGTGTTGCTAACCCTAAGGCAAATGCAATAGGCACCCGTAGGATAACTAATAAAAGAAAACAGCCAACGAGCAAGGCACAGGCTACTCCGGTAGTAAGAATCATTGCATTATTCCTTTGCTTGATTTGTATTGTTGAATTGCTTCGGCAAATTTAAATAGTGAAAAAACACACCATAAAAACCCTGCCAATGGGACTGTAATATGAGTAACGAGTAGGTTTGCATTCATCATTACTGAATGTTGGATACCACCAAATTTTGCGTAATCGATGCCGTACCACGTAAACATGGCACCGAACCCACCGACTAAAAGATAAACAATAGATCGTTGAATTAACAAAATTAATGGATTTGAGCTATCGGGCAACACTTGAACATCAAAATGCGTATTTTCCCAAACTGCAAGTACGGAACCTATCATAACAACCCAGACAAAAATAAAGGTAGCCAATTCTTCAGTCCAAAGGTAGACGGGAATGATGCCTGTATATCTAGCAATAACCTGCATTGCAACTGGGATGACTAAAGCCCCCACTAATATTGTTAGAATCACTTTTAGTGCGGTACAAAGCAACTCTAAGCTGTATTTAATCATGGATAACCTCAGATAAAATTCGTAGATAAAAAAGAGATGTCTACGTACCCTATCTTAGAGTACGTAGAGTTATTGCTTATTAAAGTGCTAGTTACTAAATAAGGTAATAGTTACTTATTACGGATAGCTTCAAGTAATTCAGTTGCATTAATACTTGCAGCAAATTTATCTTGAACAGGTTTAACAATGGTTAAAAGTTTTTCACGATCTGCAAACTCAGCCACTTTAATCTGTCCAGCATCGGCCATTTGTTTTAACTTAATACTATCTTCACGTGTTTCTAGCTCACGACCAAAGTCACCTGCTTCTTTACCTGCTTTTTTGATTGCAGCTTGAAGCTTTTCAGGAAGCTTACGGAAGCTTTTACCACTAAATACAATAGGACGTACTGTAATAGTATGGCTTGTTAACGTCACGTTTGGAGCAACTTCATAGAACTTCAAGTTCTGAATACTAGCCGCTTCATTTTCAAGACCACTAACAACACCTGTTTGTATTGCGTTATAGACTTCATTGTACGAAATTGCAGAAGGAGCGGCGCCAATAGCTGCAAATATTTGAGCTTGGATAGGCGCGCCCATTACACGCATTTTATGACCCGCTAGCTCATCCATATTACTGATTCTTTTACTCGATATAAGGTTACGTGTGCCACCGCCAGCGTATCCAACGATAACAATATCAGCTTTATCAGATAACTCTTTTTCGAGTGGTGCTAATGTGTCACTTGAAAGTACCGTGTTCCAGTGCTCTAAATCACGAAATAAGAAAGGCATATCCATTAATGGAATTGAAGGGGCGAACCTTGCCATGTTAGAAGGGGCTAATATCGTATAATCAATCGCGACACCTTGATTTAAGAAAGTAACGTAATCTTTTTCAACCCCTAATTCACCGTTTAAACGCAAATCAAACGTAACATCACCATCATAATATTGGTTAACTAGCTCACCAAATTTAACCATTGTTTTAGTAAATGTATGATTACCATCAAACATACTCGCACCACGTAGTGTTTCCGCGTTGACTGATGTAGTTGATACCGCTAATGCAGCAAACGTTGCGCTTACTACTGTAGTCTTAATGACTTTTTTAAATTTTTGACCAAATAACATAACTTTTCCTTGTTCATTTTTTGTATTGCAGCGTATTAAGTAGTACAAAATAAAAACTTAAATACACAAACAATAAATATTTAATATGTGAGAAAGACTAATCTCATTGCCATTCTCGTAGGCTAATCATCTTGTTTAATTAGCTTAGACTTAATGATATTTAAGCCTATTTGTTTACAGTAAAATCAACATTTTTTAACAGTTACTTTACAAAACAAGATGAGTATAGAGTTTATTTTGGTAAGGCCAAAGGATTGAAGTCACAGTTAATTGATCCAGTCAATATCTCGTTCAATTATGCGACACCAAACAAAATAAACACATAAGCAACTGATTAATAACAAATTAAAAAACATAAAAAATAAAAAAAACAAAAAAAAGGATATTGGACAGACCAATTAGGGTGTTTTTTTTATTAAATTAACTTGTATAAACTACTTCAAAACATGAATATGTCAGATAATTAATTTAGATATATTTTGTGAAGCACTTGTAAATTTTATAGAAAAAATGGCGAGCTATTATCAAAATATCATTAGGTAATAGAGGAGATGGATATAATGAATTTGCAATCAAAATTGTGTTCTACTCATCGACTTGAAATTTATAATAACCCTAAAAGCTAGGCTTAATTATAATACTAAACGAATTGATTTATGTAACACATTCATTGCGACTCCAAGCAAGATAATTAAACAGCCGTTACTCAGTTTTATTAAAATAAATTATAACTATCGCTGACATAATGAAGCAATGAAGCAATGAAGCAATGAAGCAATGAGGTAATAGATTGAAATAGAAAAAGATTTAAATCTACTGGGGATAAACGAGTAGTAAATTTAGAAATTAATAACAATAATTTATGCAATAAAGTGGCAATGAAAGAACCAGACAATAAAGTACCGCTTAATCTATTACTACCAACTTACAAAAAATGCACTTAACCTGCTTATAAATATATACAACAGGCTAGTTAAACTAACACTTAATTAATTTAAAAGGTTCTGTAAACAATGAATTCACCAAAGCGCCTTTATCAAGAAATAGGTCTCGCATTAAAAAAACGCATCTCTAACGGTGAGTTCTCAATCGGCCAGAAACTACCCGCTGAACGTGAAATTGCCCACACCATGAATGTCAGCCGAGCCGTAGTCCGCGAAGCCTTGATTATGTTAGAACTTCAAAAAATTGTAAATGTCCGTAAGGGCTCTGGCGTTTATGTCACACACCTACCTTCAGATGAACTGAGTGCACAACCTCACCTATTAAACTCTATTGATAATATTCACAATGATGTAGGCCCCTTCGAATCACTACAAGCGCGGCAACTTCTTGAAAGCCGTATCGCGGAGTTTGCAGCGACACAAATAACCAAGAGTGACATCGAAAAACTGCGCCAATCACTTGAAATTGAACGCATGAATTTAGAAAATGACAACAATGATTATGATGGCGATGAAATGTTTCACATCGCGATTGCCGATGCGACACAAAACAGTGTACTCAGTGGTATGGTTCGCGATCTTTGGGCACAAAGAAATAATAGCCCGATGTGGCGACAACTACACCTACACATTAATAACGAAGGCTATCGCAAAATTTGGTTGCAAGACCACGAAAAGATCTTAGCTAGCTTACAACGTAGAGATGCAGCCGGTGCACGTGATTCAATGTGGCAACATTTAGAAAACGTGAAACAAACATTATTTAATTTATCAGATATTGATGATCCTAATTTCGATGGTTATCTGTTCAGCACCAATCCAGTAATCAGTTATTAGCGCTTTAATTAAGATGCATTTTCAAAGATAACAGCTATAAGCACTCTATTGCCGACTCTGTTAAGCTCTACTCAGGTAACTTCAAGATACTTTATCAGGCACCATCTCAACTATCATGGGTATATCAATTCAACTCAATATTTGATCGCTGTTTTGACTTAACAAACTTTTCTGTGTTAGAAATTTTGTAAATAAAACCTCCTTTTTACTGTAGCTGCTACTTTCATTTACTTGTTTTTTCTCCACAATATTTGTTCACATCCTTAATCAATAATCAGTCCAAGAATTAAAACCTTTGTAGGTCAAAACGATTGAAAAATGACAACAATATAATAAAGAACACTATTTTTTTTACTGTTTATCAGAAAAAATTCATCATCGAATTTTTACTGATAAATAACTAATTACGCACCTAAAATCATGGAAAAATAAGAATAGGAACTTAACAGCTAACCACTAATTAAAAGGATCTTTGCCTCAAACAAACCATATTATAGAGTGTTTTTTATACTTATAATATTGTCACACAATAGTGTGACACTCCTCATATGCTTCAAAAAAACCTCTTTTAGCTATTCACAATGACTTCGATATAGACGACAGTGTTACCCGTAACTTTCAGGAGAAAGTATAAATTTTAGTCTCGTATGGGAATTACCTAAAAATCCAGAATTGAGCAAAATACTTATTTACTCAATCTAATTTTTACACCAATAAGGATATAAATATGAAATTGAAAAAATTGTTAATAGCATTGATCGCTACATCTACTTTTGCAGCATCAACCTCCTTCGCTTTGACCTTAAAAGCCGCAGATGTTCACCCAGCCAGTCATCCATCTGTTATCGCCGTCGTTAATATGGGTGAGAAGCTTGAGCAGCAAACTAATGGCCGCATAAAATTACAAACATTTTTTAGTGGTGTCTTAGGTGATGAAAAATCAACCATTGAACAAGCACAAGCTGGTGGTATTGATTTTTTACGTGTTTCTTTAGGCCCAGTTGGAACAGTTGTTCCTGATGTAAATGTCTTTAACTTGCCTTATATTTTCCGTGATGAAAAACAACTACGTAAAGTTATTACAGGCCCTATTGGTGATGAAATTTTACAGAAAATCACCGATAGTCCAGCTCAATTAGTCGCTCTCAGCTGGGCAACTGCAGGCGCTCGTAACTTTTATTCAACTCAAAAACCTATTCACAACTCGAAAGATTTAAATGGCCAAAAAATACGCGTAATGGGTAACCCTATGTTTGTTGAAACAATAAACTTAATGGGTGGTTCAGGCATTTCAATGGGACATGGTGAAATTTACAGCGCATTACAAACTGGAGTAATTGATGGCGCTGAGAATAATGAACCTACTTATGTAACAACAAATCAATATACCGTTGCGCAATTTTATAGTGAAAGTAACCACTTAATGATCCCTGAGTTATATGCAATGTCAAAGATCACATGGAACAAACTATCTAAAGAAGATCAAGTGCTTGTGAAAAAATTGGCAAAAGAGCTTCAATTCGAGCAATTTAAACTTTGGGACAAAATGATTGTTGAAAATCAAGAAACAATGAAGGCTGCTGGTGTTGTCATTACTAAAGATGTTGACCGTGCAAGCTTCATTAAATTAACTCAGCCAATCAGAGATAAATACGGTGCTGAATTTACTGATTTAATTGAAAGAATTAATAAAATTTAACAATCATTATTTAAGAGCTAATGCTTATATTAGCTCTTAAATATTTTAAGTAAGTGAGCTTATTATGAAAGATTTGTATCTTGAAACGATGGATAAAGTCTATTTGATTTGTATCTGGGCTGCTGGATTATCTGTCTGCATCATGACAACTATAATACCAATTCAAGTCGTCGCAAGGAAGTGGTTTGATTCAGGCCTATCGTGGCCCGAGCCTACTGCATTAATCTGTATGATTGTTTTTACTTTTATAGGTGCTGCAGCTGCATACCGAGCAGGCAGTCATATCGCAGTCACTGTGTTGACTGATCGTCTATCTCTAAAGTCACAAAAAAAATTCAAATATCTGGTTGATGCTTTAATGGCATTAGTCGCTATCTTTGTTATTTATTACGGCATGGATCGTATTCTATTTTTTATGACAACCGGACAAACATTACCAGACTTTCCAACATTAAAGGTTTTTTGGACATATGTCCCACTCCCACTTGGATCGTTTTTAACACTGCTTTTTATTATTGAATCAATGTTATTTGGTCCGCAAAAGAATCGCCCAGTTGTGATGATTGGCAGTCATTCATAATCTAATTTAAAAATATTTTCAAAGGTTGGAGAATTATTATGGATGCTATTTTCATTTTAGTTATATTTTTTACATTGTTATTGGTAGGCCTACCTGTTGCTTATACGCTTGGTTTAACGGCGGTAGCAGGCGCTATATATTTGACCGGTGATATGTCAATGCTGTCTATTGTGATGCTAAAAATGGGAGATGGTGTAAATAAATTTACATTGTTATCTATTCCTTTTTTTGTTTTAGCTGGTGCAATAATGGCAGAAGGTGGGATTGCAGTAAGGTTAATTAATTTTGCTTCAATATTTGTAGGGTTTGTAAGGGGTGGTTTATCTCTTGTTAATATACTCGCCTCTACTTTTTTTGGTGCTATTTCTGGGTCTTCCGTTGCTGATACTGCTTCGATTGGTTCTGTCATGATCCCACAAATGGAAAAACATGGATACCCTAGGCCTTATGCTGCAGCGGTGACCGCTGCTGGTTCCGTACAAGCAATATTAGTCCCTCCTAGCCATAATTCCGTGATTTACTCTCTCGCCGCTGGTGGCGTAGTTCCAATTGGAGCACTGTTTTTAGCAGGTGTTATTCCAGGTTTATTACTGGGACTAACATTAATGGCGATGTGTATTTATTTTGCCAGAAAACGCAACTACCCCAAGGGTGATCCAATACAGTTAAAGGATGCATTTAAAATAATGTTAGATGCAATCCCTGGGCTACTAACAGTCGTTATAATCTTAGGTGGGATTTTATCGGGTTGGTATACAGCAACTGAGTCAGCTGCAATGGCTTGTGTTTGGGCATTTTTAGTGACTATGTTTTATTACCGAGATTATAAGTGGAATCAGCTTCCTATCCTTATTCATAGAACGGTAAAAACCGTAACTATCGTGATGATCCTAATTGGTTTTGCATCTTCATTTGGTCATATATTAACGATGTTATCTTTACCACTCAAGATATCTCAGTTCTTTACTAGCATATCTGATAACCCAATTATTATTCTATTAGCCATTAATGTACTGCTATTAATTTTGGGGACATTAATGGATATGGCACCACTTATCTTGATCTTAACACCAATATTACTTCCGGTTGTGACCGCATTAGGCATTCACCCCGTTCACTTTGGTATGTTAATGATGGTTAACCTTGGCATGGGTTTAATAACCCCGCCCGTAGGCACGGTACTTTTTGTTGCGAGTGCGGTATCAGGGCAAAAAATGGAACAAGTGGCAAAAGCTATGCTGCCATTTTTCTTCGCGCTATTTACTGTATTGATAGCCGTTACATTTGTTCCTCAATTATCCCTTTGGTTACCTCGTTTAACCGGCGAGTTAAATAACCCTCCACAACTAGTTGATGACTTTGCTACGACCTCGGCAGGCTCTGAACTGAAAGTTAATGTGTTAGCAAATGATAGCGACAGAGAAGGAAACAACATCAATATTAAAGGTGCCTCACTGGTGCAAGGCAAAGGTACTGTTAGCTTTGACTATCAAGGAAATGTTACCTACATACCAGAAAACAATTTTATTGGTGAAGCCATTATCAACTATCAAGCGACGGATTATATTGGCGGTAAAGAACAAGCAAATCTCCATATCACGGTAAAATAAAGCAATTAAAAAAATAAAAAAACATTTAAAACAACAGGTTAAAGTTACATATAAAATTTTATAAACTAATAACCGTATCACTAACCTACAAAACTATTAAGGACATTGAGAATATGGGATGTTTGAAAGGCAAGAAAGTATTTATTACTGGCGCAGAGCAAGGAATTGGTTTTCACTCTGCAAAAGAACTCATTACTGCGGGGTGTGATATATACATCCACTATTTTAGCGGAACCGAAGGACCTGAAGAATTAGTCGCATTAGCGAACTCATTAGGTCAAAAAGCGGCTTACGGTTTTGCTGACTTAAGGGATGAGGCTGACACTAAAAAATGCGTTAATAATGCAGCAGAATTTTTAGGAGGCATTGATATATTAATTAACAACGTAGGCGGCATTGTTGCTCGTAAATGGCTTGGCGAAATTGATCACAAATTTTGGCAAACCGTTATCGATATTAACATGACCACCATGTTAAATGTGACACAAGCAGCTGTGCCTTACCTTAAAGATGCAGCAGATGGTTCAAGCATTGTGAACTTAGCTTCGCTTGCTGGCCGATCAGGTGGCCACTCAGGTTCATTAGTTTATTCTATGACCAAAGGTGCGGTACTAACTTGGACTCGTTCACTTGCAGCAGAATTAGGTGAATTTGGTATTCGAGTCAACGCTGTCGCCCCTGGGTTAATCTTAGGTACTCGTTTCCACGACCAACACACCACAAAAGATTCAGCCGAAGAAACTGTACGTGGTATCCCACTTAAAAGAGCAGGTAGTTCTGAAGATGTCGCACAGGTGATTAAGTTCTTAGCTTCGGAATACAATGGTTTTGTCTCTGGTGCAACAATTGATGTTAACGGTGGCGCTTACCGTATGTAACCTCAGATTGGGATAAGCAAAACGATTTACCTAGCTGCTTATTGTTAACTATCCGTTTAATAGCATTAACGTCTAATGCTATTAAACATTGGAGATAATATGATTAAAACGAAAATAATCCATCCAGAATTATTATGCCAGTTAGCTAAATGTGGTCATAAAACAAAAATTTTAATTGCTGATGGTAATTATTCATTTGTCACTAATTCATCGCAGAATGCACAAATTATTTATTTGAATTTTACGCCAGGCATGATTTCAAGTACCGATATATTAACAGGGGTATGTGACATGCTTAATATTGAAAGCGCACAGTTAATGGCTTATCCATCGGACTTTAACAATACGATTGTGACAGAGTATGAAAGTATTTTACCAAACAATACTACGATCCAATATTTAGAGCGTGCCGATTTTTATTCACAAGTGAAATCTGATGAGACTTTGTTAGTGATTGCTTCCGGAGAACAACGCCGCTTTGCTAATATTTTAGTCACGGTTGGTGTTGTATTTTAAATTAATTATAGCTGTAACTTTGGGGAGTGAAACTAGGCACTGTTACAGATATTTATATACCTAAACTTGTTGCCATTGCTTTAGCGTCAGGTGTGCAGCAACAATCATGTAATTCAATGAACCAACTTCTGTACTTGCTCTGATCATAGAAATAACAGAATTGTATAATTTAATTTAAAAATGGCAGGCTATGGTTTCTTCTACAGAATTATTTTTGAATGATCAGCTTAAAAATAACTAACAATATTAATATGTTAGCTTATCACCTTTAAATTTTTTGTGCCAAGCGGGTAATTCATCCACTTTCATTGGTTTACTGAAGTAAAAACCCTGAAGACTTTCGATACCTATCGCTGATAAAACATCTGCTTGAGCTTTAGTTTCTACACCTTCAGCGACCACCGAATAACCTAATTCTTTAGCCATGTATTGCGTGGCTTGAATGATGGCTTTTCCACCTTGATCAATGGTGGCAATAAAACATCGATCAATTTTAACAATATCTGGTGATAGCGATTGCAGTAAAGCTAGCGAAGAAAATCCGGTACCAAAATCGTCAACTGACACTTTAACATTTAGCCTTTGTAAGGTTTTTGTCTGCTCAAGTACGTAATCAATATCTTCAGAAAAAATAGATTCAGTGATCTCTAAATGTAAATTTTTTGCGGGTAACCCAGAGTTATGCAATGCACTTTTTACAATGGAAACCAAATCTCCCCGCATCACTTGTGCAACAGACACATTTACCGACACATGCACTGTATCGTCAAAGGTCCAATTAACTGCTAGCTGGCATGATTGATGTAATACCCATGCCCCAATAGAGTGAATTAAACCGTGCTGCTCCGCAACTGGAATAAATTCATTAGGTGAAATAAATTCTCCACAGTACTCCCAACGTAGTAATGCTTCGCAAAACCCAACTTTACCTGATTGACTCTCAATGACAGGTTGAAATACAACAAAAAGTTCATCATTTTTTAGTGCCTGAGTTAAGCCCTCTTTGAGCTTTATGTCTCTGCTTAATGACTCTCTCATTTGCTCAGTAAACAGACATGCATCAGACTTAGTAATTTGTTTTTGCACATACATCGCCGTGTCGGCAAGGGCTATCAGTTGAGTCTCATGGGAGCCGTGTTCCGGGTACATTGAGATACCGATTGTTGCACTGACCATCAATATATGATGATCAATTTCTATCGGTTGAGATAACACACTAATGAGTTGTTTAGCAAACTCATCGGCCTTGTCGACATAGTTATCTTGCAATGCAATCAGAAATTCATCTCCTCCCCAACGACATATAAATTCTTGCTCTGCAATTTGTAAACGTAACCTTTTGGCTGTTTCGACTAAAACTTGGTCTCCTACAGCATGGCCATGGGCATCATTAATACTTTTGAAACCATCAAGATCAATGAATAATACTGCAAATTTCTTATTATGCATTTTGCTTGAATTAATCAATGAGTTAAGATTTTTAGAAAAAGAAGTGCGATTAAACAACTTAGTCAGTGGGTCGATATTTGATAATTCAAAAATCTGTTCTGTTCTTTTTTTTACTTTGGCTTCAAGGTTAGCATTTACTTCTGAAATCTCTTGGTTTTTCAATTTCATTTCATTTAATAGATCTGCGTGTTTATTTTTGATCAATATAGATTCAGTAGTAAATTGATGAGAACGCTTGGCAGAAGAGAACATGCCCAAGGCAAAAACCCCTCCTAATATACCCAGTATATATTGATAATCCTCCGCCGAAAATAAACACAGTATAGAAACTGGCAAGATTAAAATAAACGCGTAAGTAAGTGCAAGCCATTTATTTGCAGCCAACATTGTTACTGCTCCACTAGCCATTGCTGACATAATCACTAAGGTGCAGGCTAATTCGATAACATCCATGGAATTAAAAAAAATAACCGAATAAGCACTTAATGTAAAAGCAGTGAAATATCGAATAATTGCAAAGCGCAGCATAGGAGGGCTAGGATTATATTGAGTTCCTTTGAGTTCTTTATGCCAATGACGCGTGTCCCAAAATCGCCAAACTAACAATACACACATCAATAAAAACCAATAAATTTTGATGGATTTATCAGGATTATCAGAAAAGCCAAAAACAAGTGCTAAAGAAATACATAAGGTAACAACCGTGCTGGCAGCATTATTACCATAAAGTAAATCAAGTGCATCTCGTTGTATGCGCTGTGCAAATGTTGAGGAAATATCAGTAATAATCTAACCTTATTAATTATTGAGCGTATTCGAAAGTCCAGTACCACGTTAAGATTAAAGTTATACTAGCCGATGATATTGTCAACTTATTGATATGAATAATTAAATTTATATACTTACATGTCACCTAAATAATAGATGTGGCTAGCCCTTCAGATACTTAATTAACATTGTTCGAGCAAATAAAATTGGGTTTTCCTAATATAATGTTTTTATACCCTTTAAGGGCACAAAACTTCTAACCCTTTTTCTACTAAATCTAACTTAGCACTTTCTGCTAAAGAAGCATCAGTAATCACCACGTCGATTTTTTCGATATCCAGTGCATGGAAAGAAGCTATTTTCCCATATTTTGACGCATCAGAAATTAGATAGACGATTTTTGATACCTTGGCGATTGCACGTTTAACAATAACTTTGTCTTCATTGGGGGTAGATAACCCTTTCAAGCTCCATGATGAAGTTGAAATGAACGCGATATCAATATTCATACTTAACAGAAAGTCTGCGACTTTTGAGCCAACGGTAGACTGGTTGTCACGTTCAACTTTACCACCCGTATGATAAATATCATTACTAGAATGGGCCATTAAAAAAGCCGCAATAGAGAAGTCATTAGTGATGATCAGTAAGTCGCTTCGTTGTGCGATTTGATGTGCAACCTCCAATGAGGTAGTACCTGCATCTAAATAAACCGTCGCATTAACAGGTATAACACTGGCTGCTAATTTTCCGATGAGTTCTTTTTCTTCTGAGCACTGCGTTATTTTCATTTCACGAGACAATTCACTGTGAATTGTTTGTGTTAGTTGAACACCACCAGAAACAGAATTGACCTTACCTTGCTTTTCTAATTTTTCAATATCTCTACGAATTGTCATATGAGAAACATTTAATAAGTCAGCTAGTTCAGCAATGCTGATCACTTCTTGACTCTTTAATTGAGTCAGTATTTTTCGTTGTCTTTCTGCAGGGATCATAGCATCACTATTTAATTTCAAATGGAACACTAAGATTAGCAGAGAAATCTAACATTGTGAATATATGTGAATTTATGTGCAGTTAAATACATTTTAAGATTAATTCCTGTTATTTATGTTAAAAAATCCTGCTATTTTGACTTTCATTTTGTTTTAACTTCCATCAAGAATGTTAATTAATGTTAATTAATGTTAATAAAAGTTAATAAATGTGACTAAAGACGTATTATCTGCACTTAACTGGATATATACTCCCAAACATAAACACAAATTAACAATTATTGAATGGAGGCGGTATGACAAATCAAGTTAAATCTATCGGAGTGATCGGATTAGGATCAATGGGTATGGGCGCGGCAAAATCTTGTATAACAGCTGGATTAGATGTCTACGGTATCGATTTAAATACAAATGCATTACAAGAGTTAAGCCAATTTGGTGCTAAAGCCGTTTCAAGCAATGCCTTAGATTTCTCTGACCAATTAGATGCTGTATTAGTGCTTGTTGTTAATGCAAAACAAGTAAAGATGGTTTTATTTGATACCGGGCTAGCAGCTTCACTTAAGCCAGGCACAGTTATTATGGTTTCGGCGACTATCTCAGCTGAAGACGCTAAGGAAATTGAACAAAAGCTAAAACAGCATCAACTATTAATGTTGGATGCACCGGTTTCTGGCGGTGCAGCAAAAGCGGCAACGGGTGATATGACAATTATGGCATCAGGCTCATCGTTAGCATTTGAAAAACTAAAACCTGTGCTCGATGCTACTGCAGCCAAAGTTTATAACATTGGTGAGCAAATTGGTTTGGGTGCAACAGTTAAAATTATCCACCAGCTACTTGCCGGTGTACATATTGCAGTTGGTGCAGAGGCAATGGCACTCGCAGCTCGCGCTAATATTCCTCTGGATTTAATGTATGACGTTGTCACTAACGCAGCGGGTAATTCTTGGATGTTTGAAAACCGCATGAAACACGTTGTTGATGGTGATTACTCGCCAAAATCAATGGTCGACATTTTTGTTAAAGATCTCAACCTTGTCGCAGATACGGCGAAAGAACTTAAGTTTCCTCTTCCTTTATCTAGCACCGCTTTAAATATGTTCCTTTCTGCTAGTAATGCAGGTTTTGGCCAAGAAGATGATAGCGCAGTGATCAAGATTTTTGATGGTATCAACTTACCTGGTGTGGAGAAGTAATATGTTATTAGGTGTAATTGCAGACGACTTTACAGGCGCAACCGATATTGCAGGTTTTTTGGTTGAAAATGGTATGCGCACCATTCAGGTTAATGGTGTCCCTTCGGCAGCCGCAAACATCAATGCTGATGCCGTTGTGGTTAGTTTAAAGTCTCGTTCATGCCCAACCCAACAAGCAATTGATGATTCAATCGCAGCATTAAAGTGGTTACAAGCCCAAGGTTGCCAACAGTTCTACTTTAAATATTGCTCAACGTTTGATAGTACAGCAAAAGGTAATATCGGCCCAGTTACCGACGCTTTACTTGACCAATTAGGTGAAGATTTTACCATTGTTTGCCCAGCCCTTCCTGTTAACGGACGCACTGTATTTAATGGTCACCTTTTTGTGCTTGGACAATTATTAAGTGAATCAGGTATGCGTAACCACCCTGTCACCCCCATGACTAACTCTAACCTTGTGCAATTAATGGATAAACAATCAAAAGGAGCAACTGGCCTGATTGATTATCAAAATATTGAACAAGGTGCTGACAATATTGTTAAAGGCTTCACACAACTTAAAGCACAGGGTAAACGCTACGCAGTCGTTGATGCTTTTAACGCAGCTCACCTTGATCAAATAGGTAAAGCAGTAAGCTCTCTTAAACTTGTCACTGGAGGCTCAGGTTTGGCCGCCGGTATTGCTAAAAACTGGTCTGAGCATTTACAAGATCAAACTGAAGCAAAACAAGCGGGTTACCCGTCAAAAGCACCGACTGTTATTTTTTCTGGTTCTTGTTCGGTGATGACTAATAAACAAGTTGATGCTTACAAAATAAAAGCACCACACTTTGCTATTGATGTTGAAGATTGTTTAAACAAAGCAGGTTACTGCGAGCAAGTATGTGATTGGGTTATCAGTGAATCGGATGCTCCATTAGCACCCATAGTTTATGCAACTGCTGATATGAAAAAACTGCAACAGATACAAGAAAAATACGGTGCAGAAGCATCAAGCCAAGCAGTTGAAAACTTCTTTAGTCAATTAGCTATCAAGCTAAAAGAGCAAGGTATTTGTAACTTTATCGTCGCTGGGGGGGAAACCTCTGGAGTGGTGACGCAAAGTTTACAAGTTGATAGTTTCCACATCGGACCGCAAATCACGCCGGGTGTGCCTTGGGTGAAAGCCGTTAATCACAACCTCTCTCTCGCATTAAAATCAGGCAACTTTGGAGATGAAACCTTCTTCACTAAAGCTCAGGAGTATTTTCAATGAATGAAGCCCAATTAAGACAACAAATGGTTGATCTTGCTCGCTCAATGTTTGACAGAGGTTACGCTACTGGCGGTGCTGGTAACTTATCACTTAAACTGCCTAATGGACATTTTCTTGCGACTCCGACAGGTTCCTCGTTTGGCCGTTTGGCCGCAGACGAACTATCTGTTGTTGATAAAGATGGCAAGCATATTTCAGGCAAGCGCCCTTCTAAAGAAGTCGCTTTCCATTTGGCAATTTATGAAAAAGATCCACAATGTAATGCGATTGTACATTTACATTCAACCTATTTAACCGCTTTATCGTGCCTTGAAGATTTGGACCAAAAAAATGCAATTAAAGCTTTCACACCTTATTACGTGATGCGCATAGCTGAGTTACCAGTAGTGCCTTATTACCGCCCAGGTGCGCCTGAAATTGCACAAGACTTATCAAAACTGGCTGGTAAACATCGTGCATTTTTACTTGCAAATCATGGTCCAATAATTACTGGCACTGACTTTGTAGATGCAGTTGATAATGCAGAAGAGTTAGAAGAAACTGCAAAATTAGCTTTTTTATTAGCAGATAAAGCAACTCGTTACCTTACAGATGAAGAAGTCGCTGACTTAAAAGGGAGAGGAAAATAATGGCTAAATTTGCAGCAAATCTCACCATGCTTTTTACTGAAGTTCCTTTTTTAGAGCGCTTTGAACGTGCTCATAATGCGGGCTTCAAAGCAGTTGAATATCTATTTCCTTATGCATTTGATGCCGATCTTTTGGCTGAAAAACTGCAACAATATGGGTTTGAACAAGCACTTTTTAACATGCCTCCTGGTGACTGGGACGCTGGCGAACGTGGGTTTGCTGCGATTCCTGGACGCGAACTAGAATTTCAAGAAAGCGTTAAAACAGCATTAATTTATGCCAAGGCGCTTAAATGCAAAAAAGTACATGCCATGTCTGGTCTTGTTGATCCCAGCTTTACTCGCGAACAACATACCAACACTTTTATTAGCAACATTCGCTTTGCTGCTGATGCTTTTGCTGAACACGGCATTGAGCTGATGATTGAACCATTAAATACACGCGATGTGCCTAATTATTTCATTGCTCATCAAAGACAAGCTGCTGAGTTAATTAGGCAAGTTGAACGTTCAAACGTAAAGCTTCAACTGGATCTTTATCACGCTCAAATCATGGATGGTGACCTGACTCATCTTATCCATGACCTTGCTGATGTCACTGGCCATATTCAAATTGCCTCTATCCCTACCAGAAATGAACCTTCTGAAGGTGAAGTTAATTATCCATATTTATTCAAGGTGTTGGATGAGTCTGGGTATGACGGTTGGATTGGTTGCGAATACAATCCTAAAAACAAAACCGAAGAGGGTTTGGGTTGGGTTAAACCTTATTTATAAAACTAAGCTGCTAAACAGCTCAGTAGCCAAATAAGCACACAAAAATCATCCTTTACTATTTAACTTATTAAACTTATTTAACTTATTTAACTTATTTAATTAAAAAGGAATTTCTTATGGATGGAGCATTAATCGGAATTATCGTCGGCATCGTCACCATGATGTTAATGATTATAAAAACACGTATCCCTGTAACATTAGCCATGATTATCGCTAGTCTTATCATGGGTCTTTTTGCAGGAATGGCACCAACTGATTTAGTCAATGCCATCAAAGCAGGTTTTGGTGGTGTATTGGGTGGTATTGGTCTGATCATCGCTTTTGGTGTGATTATGGGCGCCTGTTTTGAGCGATCTGGTGCAGCGGTACGAATGGCCAAAACATTCGTAAAATTATGTGGTAAAGGTCGTGAAGATCTAGCGCTTGGTTTTACCGGCGTACTTGTTGCGATCCCTGTATTTTGTGACTCTGCTTACATCATATTACACTCACTGGTGCGCGCCATTTCACGTGATACAGGTAAATCGGCCGTTGGCCTTGGTGTTACATTAGCATTAGGTCTACTGATCACTCATGCTTTAGTGCCACCTACTCCGGGTCCTGTTGCCGTCGCTGGTATTCTTGGTGTCGACCTTGGTGAATACATGATGTGGGGCATAATCGTATCGATCCCTATGATGTTACTTTCGATGATCTATATCCGTCGTGTAGGCAAAGACTACTACCGCGTACCTAATGGCGAAGCTTGGATAACTAACTCAGCAGATTGGGCAAATCTTGAGAAAGTAAAAGAAACAGATGAAAAAGAATTACCTAGTAACTTTTTATCATTCGGACCAATACTTATCCCTATCGCATTAATTTTAATTGATACTTTATTTGGTGATGATGAATCATTCCTGCACTTAACTATTCAGCTAATCGGTAATCCTGTTGTCGCTGTTGGTCTAGGTGTATTGATGGCGCTGTATGGGTTAACTCGTCATATTGAACGTAAAGATATGGTCGGTTCAATGGATGATGCACTATCTACCACAGGCTTGATCTTAATTGTAACCGGTTGTGGTGGTGCGATGGGTGCAGTACTTAAAGCTTCTGGCGCAGGCCCACAAGTTGCTGAAGCTATTGCAAGTAGTGGTATTCCACCATTATTAGTGCCATTAGCGATTGCTTCTATGCTGCGCTTAATTCAAGGTTCTGCAACCGCTTCTATGATGGTAGCAGCAACCATGACTTTGCCTTTAGTTGAGACATTAGGTTTAGACCCGGTGTTTGTTGCACTAGCTTGTGCTGTTGGACCCGTTGGTTTCTCACATTTGAATGATTCTTACTTCCATATCATCAACCGTACACTTGGTATTACTGAGCTTGCGGATCAATTGAGAATTTGGTCAGTATCATCGACAGTAGCTTGGGCAATAGGTGCCAGTATTATCATGGTATTAAACCTAATATTTGGTCAAGGTGGTACATGGCTTGATCCAATCGTTCCGATTGCAGTATTAGCACTGATCATGGTTTGGATAAAAGCAAAGTATCCAGCAACACAGGTCCCTGTTACAGCTTAAAACTAATAGATGTAATATTAAACAAAAGGCCTAATTTATAGGCCTTTTTTATTAAAGTATGAATAAAAACATAAGATTAACCTGCTTCAATGTCAACTATTGTAATCCTGCCACTAAATTATCAGCTAAGTTATTAATCAATATAAAATAAGCTTCTGGCCCCTCTGGAATTTCAGAACCTAATGGATCTAACACACCTGTTTTTGCGCCTGTAGCTTCAATGATTGTTGTTACTAAACTTGACTGAAATTGAGGTTCACTAAAGACACAACGTGCGCCTGACTCTTTTACTTTTTGACGTATTTCAGCAATCCCTTTTACACCTGGTTTTCTATCTGGGTCGATGGTCACCGAGCCGATAGCATTTAAGTCGTAAGCCGCTTCAAAATACTGATATGCAGAATGGAACACTAAATAAGGCACTGCTTTAACCGGTTGTAATTTTTGTTTTAATTGTAAATCAAGCAAAGTTAAGCGTGCATTTAATTTCATCGAATTAGACTGATATTGAAGTGCATGCTCAGGATCTAAGTCGACCAGCATTTTAGTTGTTTCAATAACAATTTTTTGGGCGATCTTAGGGTCAAGCCAAAGATGTAAATCCATTGAGCTGTGATGATGTTCTTCGGCTTCTTCAGTGTGTTGTTCATCTTCATCTAAACCATCTTCATGATGCTGCTCGTGATCTTCATGTTCATCTAAACCATCTTCAAGGTGCTGCTCGTGATCTTCATGTTCATCTAAACCATCTTTAATATGTTTATTGTGATCAGCATGTTGCCATTCACCACTATTGCGGGTCGCTAATAATGATGATTCAAGTTGTTCAGATAGCTCTAATTTTTGTGCATTGTTTGCCACGGTTTGTAATGGTTTTTCAAGAAAGCTTTCTAGCTCATGACCAACCCAAATGACTAAACCTGCATTCGCTAGTGCTTTCGCTTCCGATGGACGTAACGTATAGGCATGTGGAGATCCTGTTTTAACCAGCAATGTTGGTGTCGCAACGCCTTCCATAACAGCACTCACTAGGGAATGTATTGGTTTAATACTGACAACCACTTGTGGGTTTTCAGTGGCCATTAATGACTGCACTGGCAATATTAAAATTGACAGCACAGCGAAGACGAACTTTTTCATGTTTAATCCTTTAAGGTAGTTGATAAATGTAATGTTATAATATAACATTTTAATCTGTCAACAATAACTTTAAACATTAAGATCGATAACTGAAAATATGAAAAGTACAACCAAAATAACGCAAAGGCTTGCTTTCTCACCTGTTAGAAAGGCCAATTAATGAATTTCCCTCTACTCACTTTAACTGACGTAAATTTAACGTTAAATAATAATTCATTGCTTGAGTCTGTAAATTTACAGCTTAATGCAGGTGAAATTATGACGGTGGTTGGGCCTAATGGTGCAGGAAAAACGACTCTATTACGGGTTGCACTTGGCCTGCAAAAACCAACTTCAGGTAAGGTTAAAATAGCGAATGGTGTAACCCTAGGTTACGTGCCTCAAAAACTACACATAGATCCAACATTCCCGATCACGGTTAAACGTTTTTTGGCACTCGCTAAATGTTCTAAAAAGCGTGATTTTACACTGTTATTAAAAGAAGTTGGGGCAGAGCACGTGATTGACTCTCCACTACAAAATCTATCCGGTGGCGAGTTACAACGAGTACTGATGGCACGCGCATTAATGCGTGAACCGGATATTTTAGTATTAGATGAGCCGGTTCAGGGTGTAGATGTTCATGGTCAAGTTGAGTTATATGATTTAATTAGTCGTGTTCGAACTGAGCGAAATTGTGCCATTTTGATGGTCTCACATGACCTTCATTTAGTGATGGCATCAACTGACCGAGTACTTTGCTTAAATCGTCATATTTGTTGTACTGGTACACCTGAAGTTGTAGTCAATGATCCTGCATATACTGCATTATTCGGACCTTATGCTGCTAGGCATCTGGCTATTTATGTACATGATAAACAGCATCAACATGACCACGAAAATGGCTGTAGCAATAAGGATCATAGCTGTGATTGATGATTTTCTAATAAGAGCACTATTAGGTGGGTTAGGCGTGGCATTAGTTGCAGGGCCCTTTGGGTCTTTTGTGGTATGGCGGCGTTTAGCGTATTTTGGTGATACCTTGGCACACTCTGCGTTATTAGGTGTTGCACTTGGTTTTATTTTACATATCAATTTAACATTGGGTATTTTAATCATTTGCCAACTACTGGCAATTTTACTTTTTATCAGTCAATACCAACGGCAATTAGCTAGCGATACATTGCTGGGGATTTTCTCCCATGGCGCATTGTCATTAGGTTTAGTTGCATTAGCTTTTATGGATAATGTCAGAATCGATTTAGTCAGTTATCTTTTTGGCGATATTCTGGCGATTGGTTATATTGACCTTATCTGGATTTATGGTGCTGGCGGCTTAGCATTATTAGGCTTAATTTATATTTGGAAACCTTTGTTATCCATTACGATTCACGAAGATTTAGCCCGTGTAGAAGGCTTACCGGTGGATCGGATTAATTGGTTATTTTTAGGCTTAATAGCACTTATAGTCGCGATTATGATGAAGGTAGTAGGCATGCTACTTGTTACTGCATTATTGATTATTCCAGCAGCAAC
>TARA_R110001583_G_scaffold16561_14_pt1 | contig 29932 bp, 31 predicted proteins | sample TARA_R110001583 | Tara Oceans TARA_R110001583 (sample SAMEA4398432) | marine metagenome | biome: Polar Biome; feature: [MES] marine water layer (ENVO:01000295) within the mesopelagic zone...; material: water (ENVO:00002006), including particulate matter (ENVO:01000060) such... | reverse complement strand
CCTCACAACTTGCTGAACTTTGCATCTTGAATGGTAACGGGTATAGATCATGTTTACTGATAACTCACAGCCTGAATAGGCAATTTTAATTTGCTTCAAACTGAGTACAATGAAAGCTCACAAAAAGATTAAAATCAGTTCTGATTGGATGGGTGTATGTTTAATAATTTAAAAAAAGCGACGCTAATAAAACGTTATAAACGCTTTCTTGCCGATGTTTCACTAGATAATGGTGAGGTAATCACTATCTATTGCCCTAATACCGGTGCCATGACTAATTGTGCAGAAGCTGGTGATAGCGTTTTTTATAGTGAATCTAAGAACCTAAAACGTAAATACAAATTTACTTGGGAGTTGACACTTACCTCAACGGGGCATTTGATCTGTATTCATTCGGCATTAGCTAATCAAATCGTTGAAAGTGCGATAAAAGAAAGAAATATAGAAGCGCTTGTTGGTTATAGTGACTTAAAATCTGAAGTTAAATATGGCAGTGAAAATAGCCGTATTGATTTTTTGCTAACCGATGCTAATAAAGAAGATTGTTATGTTGAAGTAAAGAGTTGTACTTTATTAGAGGAAAGCTTTGGTCTGGGGCAAGGGTTTTTTCCTGATGCCGTCTCCTTAAGAGGGCAAAAACATTTACGTGAGTTAATGCAAATGAAATCATTAGGCCATAGGGCTGTGTTGGTTTTTGCAGTATTACATAGCGGAATTACCTCTGTTAAAGCTGCTTCACACATCGATAAACAATATGCTCAATTGTTTGAACAAGCAAAACAAGAGGGTGTTGAGGTTGTTTGTTATTTTGCGCCTATTTCAACATTAGCAGGTGGATTATGATTTATGTTTTGATGCAGTTTATCTTATTAATACTTTTAGCTTGGCCTAATCAACATTGGCAACTTTCAATAGTTGGAGGGACGTTTATATTGAGTGGTGGCGTTATTGCATTATTTGCCATTATGGCCAACCCACCAGGGAATTTTAATGTTAGACCTATTCCTAAACAAACAGGGAAATTAATTACCACCGGAATTTATCAGTACATCCGACACCCAATGTATTGTTCTTTGTTTTTCGGTGGTTTAGGTCTGGTTTTTTGTCAATTTACGCTATGGAAATTAATTGCTTGGATTTTATTAATAATAACATTGGCACTTAAAGCGCGTTTTGAAGAAAGGGCATTGGTTGAAAGGTATAGTGATTATAAAGATTACCAAAAAACGACTAAGGCATTTATCCCTTTACTTTGGTAAGGCTAATTTTAATACGTATGAATGATCAGATTGTGAGGCGGAATAAATTTAGGAAGGTTTAAAAAAAGAGATGACATTTCGCATTCTCCATCTCTTTTTTAATCGATTCTATTTTATTAAACACTTCTCACATGAAAAACATGCTCAACAGCCGAAAGTTGCTCTATTAAGTCAAGCGTAGGTTGTTGTTCAATATCGAGAATCGTATAAGCAATATCATCTCTACTTTTATTAACCATATCTAATACGTTAATATTAAGCTCTGCTAATAACGTCAATACGGTACCGAGGACTTTAGGCACATTATCATTAGCGAAGGTTAAGCGATAACCTGAAGTGCGTTCCATTGAAATAGTTGGAAAATTCACAGAGTTAACAATATTGCCGTTTTCAAGAAAATCAACGAGTTGTTTAGCGCCCATGACTGAACAGTTTTCTTCTGCCTCTATCGTGCTTGCGCCTAAATGAGGAAACAAAATCACTTTATCATGTTTGATTAACGCTTCACTTGGAAAGTCTGCAATATAAGCATCGATTTTACCGGTATCTAAAGCTGCAATAATATCTGCTTCATTCACTAATTCGCCACGTGCTAAGTTAATAATTTTAGCTCCATCTTTTGTTGCGGATAATGCTTCCTCATTAATAAAACCAGTGGTTGCTGGAATCGCGGGAACATGAAGGCTGATGTAATCTGAGCGAGCTAAAAGTGAGTTTAAATTTTCAGCACGATTGACTTGTGATGATAACTGCCATGCAGCTTCAACACTTATTTTAGGGTCAAAACCAATGACGTTCATGCCTAAACTGAGTGCTAAGTTAGCCACTTTAGCACCAATTGCTCCTAAGCCAACGACGCCTAATGTTTTACCACTGAGTTCTGAGCCACCGTATTGTTTTTTACCTAATTCTACTTTTTTATGAAGTTCAGCTTTATCAGTTTCATTTGCTAGTGACTTAACATAATTCATGCTTTGAGTGATGCCACGTGAGCCTAATAATAAACTGGTCAATACCAGTTCTTTTACCGCATTTGCATTAGCACCTGGGGTATTAAATACCACGATACCCTTTGGAGTATATTCGCTGACTGGAATATTATTAACACCAGCGCCAGCGCGTGCGATCGCTAAGACGGATTCAGGTAAGGTTTCATTATGAAGTTTATGACTACGTAATAAAATGGCTTCAGGTGCTTCGCAACTCGGTGATACAACGTAATTAAGCGGGGCGAAAATATTTAAGCCTTTTTCGGCGATGTTGTTATAAGTTCTAATGTTTTTCATATTCAGCTCTATTTTGTCCATGTAATAGCAGTTTTATGCTTGCGATGAGTATGATAAGCCGTCTCATTAATAATCCGTGGGAGACTTCTTAGCATTACTTAAATGATTCTATTGAGAAACCTGTTCGTATGCCCAAGTTAACCATGGCCGTAACGCGATTAGGTCAGACGCTTCGACAGTCGCACCACACCAAATACGTAATCCTGATGGGGCATCTTTATAAGCGCCAATATCAAAGGCAACTTTTTCTGCACTTAATAGTTTTATCATCGCGCTGATTTGTTCATCGGTAGCTTTTAGTTGAAAACAAACGCTGGTATTTGAACAGATATCGGCACTTGATGCTAAGAAATCTATCCAGTCATTTTCCTGTACGAATTGAGCAAGTACCGCTAAGTTTTCTTCACTTTTGGTAATCGCAGCAGGTAAGCCTCCAATGTTATCAATCCAATTAAGGGCATCTAAATAATCTTCAACACACAACATTGATGGTGTATTAATGGTGGCCCCTTTAAAGATGCCATCGATTAATTTACCTTTATTGGTTAAACGGAATATTTTTGGTAGAGGCCAGCTAGGAGTATAAGACTCTAAGCGTTCAACGGCACGCGGACTGAGGATTAACATACCATGAGCACCTTCTCCGCCTAATACTTTTTGCCAGCTAAAAGTCGCGACATCGATTTTGGGCCAATCAATATCCATTGCAAATACCGCACTGGTAGCATCACAAATCGTTAAGCCACTGCGTTCATCACTGATCCAATCAGCATTGTTCACTTTGACACCAGAGGTTGTACCATTCCAAGTGAAAATAATATCATGCTCAGGATTCGCTTGAGAGAAGTCAGGTAACTCACCGTAATTGGCAACAAATGAGCGAGCATCTTCAAGTTTTAATTGTTTAGCAATATCCGCTGCCCATCCTGCACCAAAGGACTCCCATGAAAAGACATCAACAGGACGCTGTCCTAATAACGACCACATTGCCATCTCCATCGCACCGGTATCTGAGCCTGGTACGATTCCGACTTGATACCCTTCGGGTAAATCGAGTAAACGAATGGTTTCAGTAATGGCTTTTTGTAAACGTTCTTTGCCTAATGCGCTGCGATGAGAGCGACCTAATGATTCAAGATTAAGAGAAGAAATATTATAACCAGGGCGTTTTGTACAAGGGCCTGAAGAAAAATTAGGGTTAATAGGTTTTACACTTGGTTTCATTAAAGTTCCTTGGGGTCAGTTTAGTTAAATTAATTGTATGATTGTTTGTTTTTTACTTGTTTGATTTATTGTTTTAAAACAACAATCGATAGACTAGTAATGTTCTGTGTCACATTTTTTTATTTTATAAATAACGTTTAATATTTTATAAACAACGGAAATATAAAGATAAATTACAATGTAAATAGGCTTTATTTGATACTGCCTTATTCAATTTGGATCAGCAATAGTGAAAAACTGCGTCAATTATCAAACCCAGAAAATAATTGTTAAGCACATTATTATTGTGCTGTAAAACACAGAGCAGAAAAGAGGGGAGTTTCCGTTTTATGGGCATAAAAAAGGAGAACATATGTTCTCCTTTTAGGGATTTAAGTAAGCTAAACTAATGCTTAGCTACTATGACGTTCTTGTAATTTTGCGGCTACATCAGAAAGGCTTAAGCCTTCGTTTTGTAATAAAACCGTTAAGTGATAAAGCAAATCTGCACTTTCACAGGTCAGTTCATCCATATCTTTAGCCATAGCTGCTAAAGCAACTTCAACGCCTTCTTCACCGACTTTCTGCGAAATACGTTTTGTGCCACGAGCATATAATGATGCTGTATAGCTACTTTTAGGATCCGCACCTTTACGACTTTTAATTACTTGCTCTAAATCTGCAATAAAGGTTAATGCAGGTTGTTTTTCATTTTTAAAGCATGATTCAGTACCTAGGTGGCAAGTCGGGCCTACAGGCTCAACAATTGCTAACAAGGTATCGTTGTCGCAATCGGTGCTGATTTCAAGTACGTTCAGGAAATTACCTGACTCTTCACCTTTACACCATAAACGCTGTTTAGTACGGCTAAAGAAAGTCATTTTTCCTGATTCAACCGTCGCTGCTAATGACTCTTGGTTAACATAACCTAACATTAGCACTTTGCCTGATGTACGATTCTGAACGATAACTGGCATTAGGTTGTCAACTTTAGCCCAGTCCAGTGATGCTAATTGTTCTTCATTCATTAAACTCATAATCTGATCTCTACATTTTGTGTTTTAAGGTAAGATTTTAACTCACCAATATTTATTATTTGTTTGTGAAAGACGCTCGCTGCTAATGCGCCATCAACATCAGCAATGTTAAATACGTCAGCAAAATGAACCATTTCACCTGCGCCACCTGATGCGATGAGAGGAACGGTTGCAATGGCACGTGCTTTAGTTAACTGCTCAATATCATAACCACAGCGAACACCATCTTGGTTCATCACGTTTAACACGATTTCGCCAGCGCCACGAGACTGCACTTCTTTGATCCAATCAAAGGTGTTCCATTTTGTGGTGACAGTGGCGTCTTCATTGCCAGTAAATTGTTTAACTTGATGTTGACCTGTCGCTTCATCAAAGTATGAATCGATGCCAATCACGATACACTGAGTACCAAACTTTGCCGATAAACGATTAATTAGACTTGGATCTGCAAGAGCAGGGCTGTTGATAGATACTTTGTCTGCACCAAATTCAAGAATACGTCTAGCGTCTTCTTCGGTTTTAATCCCGCCTGCCACACAAAATGGAATATCAATCACTTCAGCAACACGACTTACCCAGCTTTTATCAACAACACGCGAATCTGAACTCGCGGTAATATCATAAAAAACCAGCTCATCAGCGCCTTCTTCAGCGTAACGTTTTGCTAGAGGAACAATATCACCCACGATTTCATGGTTACGGAATTGAACCCCTTTAACGACCTGACCATCTTTTACATCAAGACAAGGAATTATGCGTTTTGCCAGCATTGTATCGCCTCCTTAACGGTAAACTTACCTTCAAGTAAAGCTCGGCCAACGATCATACCCTGTGCACCTGAACGTGCTACATCGGCAATATCATCTAGTGAACCAATGCCACCTGATGCTTGCCATAATACAGTAGGGAAGGCGGTTACCATCTCTTTGTAAAGATCTACATTTGAACCTTCTAACGTACCGTCTTTAGAAATATCAGTACAAAGTACGTGTTTTAAACCTACTTTTAAGTAGATTTCAAGTAATGACTCTATCGTTTGGCCACTGTCTTCTTGCCAACCTGAAACAGCCACAATTTTATTACCTTGCGCATCAATATTAATATCTAACGCTAAAACAATATGCTCGGGGCCGTACTTTTCCATCCAACCTGCAACCATTTCTGGTTCTTTAACTGCAGTTGAACCGATTACTACGCGATGTGCGCCGGCATCTAAAAGACCTTTAACATCTTCTTCGGTACGAACACCACCACCAATTTGTACTTTAGCAGGGGTGTTTTTGATTAAGCTTTCAATGACACTTAACTGGCGTTTAGTAATATCTTTGGCACCATCTAAATCAACAAGATGTAACCAATCAGCACCTTGTTCGTTATAAATGGTATACAAGCTTTGCGGATCATCACTGTAAACGGTTTTTTGTGCGTAATCGCCTTGATATAAACGCACGACTTTGCCGTCGATTAAATCTAATGCTGGAATAATCATGTTAAAGCTCCAAAAAGTTTTTGATTAACTGAGCGCCTACTTTCCCTGAACGCTCTGGGTGAAATTGCACCCCGTAAAAATTGTCTTTATTAACCGCTGCTGTAAATGGCGCACCATATTCACAGCTTGCAATAGTATTGTCGTTAACCGGTAGGGCATAACTATGAACAAAGTAAAAATAGCTACCGGCTGGAATATCCTTAAACAGCGGGTTATCTAATTTTGGTGTTACTTGGTTCCAGCCCATGTGAGGCGATCGTAAAGGTGCAACATCCATTTTTTCGACAAAACCATCAACTAGCCCAAGGGTTTTAATGATTTTTTCGTCGCCAAAGGATTCTTCAGAGCCTTCTGCGAGCATTTGCATACCTAAACAGATACCTAAAACAGGTTGAGTTAATTTAGCCACTTGATTCACTAAATCACGTTCAATTAGGTTAGCCATTGCTTCTTTGGCTGTACCAACACCTGGTAGAAATAGTTTGTCTGCTTTTTGTAATATTTCAGGATCTTTACTGACGATCACTTCATAACCTAAACGTTCAATAGCAAAACGCACTGAAGAAAGGTTTGCACATCCTGTATCAATGATGACTATCATAAAACACCTTTGCTTGATGGTAAGTCTGTTCCTACGATTTGCACGCTTTGGCGTAATGTACGACCAAAGGTTTTAAATAAGCCTTCAACCATGTGATGCGCATTACCATTTTCAACTTCTAAATGTAATGTTGCGCGCATTGCTTGGCTTAATGAATAGAAGAAATGTTCAACCATTTCTGTCGACATGGTGCCTACTAACTCACGCGGGAAATTTGCTTTGAATTTAAGGAAAGGGCGACCTGATAAATCAAGTGTACAACTTGCTTTAGTTTCATCCATCGGTAATACAAAACCAAAACGGCCAATACCACGTTTATCACCGAGTGCGATATTCAACGCTTCACCTAAGGCAAGTGCTGTATCTTCAACGCTGTGATGATCATCAATATGCAAATCACCCTTAACGTTAACATTCATTTGGAAACCGCCGTGAGTAGCAATTTGATCCAACATGTGATCAAAGAACCCCATACCGGTATCGATATGATTTTCACCGGTATTATCTAAATCGACAAATACATTAATATCTGTTTCTTTAGTGGTACGAGTAACCGATGCTGTACGACCTTTTGAGGTTAATTGTTTAACAATTTCTTTCCAACCCAATGTTTCTTTATTATAAAGAATACCTGTGATAGCCATGTTATCTGCAAGACCAATATCAGTATGGCGATCACCAATCACGTAAGAGTTTTTATGATCGATACGACCCGATTGTAAATACTCTTTGACCATACCTAAGTGTGGTTTACGACAACTGCAGTTGTCTTCAGGAAAATGTGGGCATAATAAGGTGGCTTCAAATTTCACACCTTGAGAAGCAAAGATTTCCATCATTTTATTTTGTGGAATATCGAAGTCACTTTGAGGGTAACTATCAGTCCCTAAACCATCTTGATTTGAGACAATAACCAGAATGAAGCCAGCGTCTTGTAAGGCTAATAAACTAGGAATGACATAAGGTTCAAAGACCAGTTTTTCTAAACTATCTACTTGTTTATCACTAATAGGTTCATCAATTAATGTACCGTCACGGTCGATGAAAAGAAATTTTTGTTGGCTCATGTTTGTTTCCTACAGTGAGTTTAATAGTTTAAGTGTGGCTTGCATTTCATCAACGTTGCCGATGGTAATACGGATACAATTAGCAAGGCGATCTTTAGTGGCAAAATCGCGCATAATAATGCCGTTTTCGCTAAAGGCTTGCCATACTTTTTTAGAGTCTTTAAAGCGAACTAAGACGAAGTTACCCGTTGCAGGGAAAATTTCATCAACACATTCGAGTTTTTGTAATGCATTCGCTAATACCATGCGATTATTATTTAAGATAGCAACACGTTCACGCATCACTTCTAAACCTTGTTCTGAAAGTGCTTGTGTTGCAATTTGTGCAACCGGATCTGGAACAGGGTAAGGGGCAATCACTTTGCTCATCATTTCGATAACACTTGCTTGAGCAATGGTGAAACCACAGCGAATAGAAGCTAATGCAAATGCTTTAGATAATGTGCGAGTAATCACTAAATTTTCATGGTCATTGATAAGGTCCGCTTGGCTAAGCGCTGGGCAAAATTCAATGTAGGCCTCATCGGCAACAATCAATGCTTTACCTTGTGTTGCTTGTAATAACGTAACCAGTTTCGCTTTATCAAGCATATTACCCGTTGGGTTATTAGGCGCACATAAAAATACAATTTTAATGTTGCTATCTGGTGCGTTGACAGCTAACTCAACCGCAAGATAATCAACATCGAAGTGTTCATCTAAGGCGACTTGCTCAACATTTACACCACAGGTTTCTGCACTAATTGCGTACATACCGTAAGTGGGTGGGCAAATTAAGATACTATCGCCTTCACTTGCAACGGTTGCTGACTCACAAAATGTGCGAATGAGGATTTCGATAGCTTCATCGGCACCACGGCTGGTGAGAACTTGTTGTGTAGAAATAGATGCCCCGTGTTGAGAAGCATAATTGGCGTAAGCTGAAATTAATGCAGGAGGCTGAAATTCTGGATAACGATTTAGTTTGCTGGAGTCTAATTGATACACACTACAATCAGGTGCTTCATTGGCATTTAACCAAATGTGCCCTTTGCCACCAATACGGCGAGCAGAAAGGTAAGGTGTCAAAGCCTGTACGGTTTTACGGGCAAGGTGTTTTATTTCACTCATTTCGTTAAATATTCCTATTTATATGATTGGCTAATAAAGTGAGTTTTATAGCCAATCATTGACAATCTAACTAACCAAAATACTTATTTACCACTATCTAGCTTATTACTATCAAGTTTATCTATGCGAATAGTGACGGCACGCTTATGTGCCGTTAAGCCTTCCGCATCTGCTAAACAGGTGACAGTCGGAGCAAGTCTTCGTAAACCATCGGCAGATAATTCTTGCACGGTATAGCGTTTTACAAAATCAGCTAAACCTAAGCTTGAATAAGTACGAGTATAACCGTAAGTCGGTAATACGTGATTTGTACCACTGGCATAATCACCCACTGATTCCGGTGTCCAAGCACCTAAGAAAATAGAACCTGCATTTTTTAGTTTTGCTTGTAAATCACGCGGCGCGTCAGTTTGCACGATAAGGTGCTCTGGCGCATAACGATTTGATATTTCAATCGCTTCTGCAATATCTTTACAAACAATGCTGACACTATGTGCAATCGCTTTTTCGGCAATGTCTTTTCGCGTTAAAAGTGCTAACTGTTTCTCTATTTCAATGCCTGTTGCAGCTGCAATTTTTGCACATGGCGTAACAAGAATTGATTGTGAATCATGGCCATGTTCCGCTTGTGATAATAAATCTGCTGCAATAAAAGCAGGATCTGCATTTTCATCGGCAATCACTAATACTTCAGATGGGCCAGCGGGCATATCAATAGCTGCACCCGAAAAATCATTACTGACTTGGCGTTTAGCTTCAGTCACAAATGAATTACCTGGTCCAAATATTTTATCAACTGACGCTATCGTTTCAGTACCGTAAGCAAGGGCCGCAATAGCTTGTGCACCACCGACGGTGTAAATTTCATGCACACCACATAAAGAGGCCGCATATAAAATTTCATCAGCAATAGGCGGTGGGGTACATAAAACAATACGAGAGCATCCTGCTATTTGAGCGGGTGCACCCGTCATGATAACGGTTGATGGAAGTGGTGCGCTGCCTCCTGGAATGTATAAACCAACAGACTCAATGGCTTGAGTATGCATTTCACAAACAACACCGGGCATCGTTTCAACACGAATAACATCTTGTATTTGTGCTTGATGAAATTTAACCACTTGTTGATAAGCTGTTTTGATTGCATTTTTGATATCAGCACCTAATCGTGCTGTTGCTTGTTCAATATCGGTCGCTGTTTTGGCAATATTATCGCCTTCAAGCTTATCAAAACGTTGCGTGTATTCAATTAAAGCACTATCACCGCGTTGGCGAATGGCTTTAATAATATCCGCAACGGTATTACCCAGGCTGGCCGAATCAGCCATCGCTGGACGAGCAAGTAATTGTGTTTGTTGCTCTTGTGATAAACCTGTCCAGTTAACGGTTTTCATACTGCTTAGCTTGGTATTGCTTGTGTCTATTCCAGCAGGCATGGTAACTACTCCATCATTTTTTCAATGGGTAATACTAGGATTGAGCTAGCGCCTAATTTTTTCAATTGTTCCATGGTTTCCCAGAAAAGGTTTTCTTTACTGACAACATGTAATGCCACGTGGTCATCGCTACCGGCAAGATCCATCACTGTTGGTTTATCAGATCCTGGTAATAAATCAGAAATAGCCTGTAAATTAACTTTTGGCGCATTAAGCATAATGTATTTAGATTCTTTGGCTGTTTGTACGCCATCAATACGCGTTAAAATACGATCTACTAATGCTTGTTTACTTGGTGCTAATGGTTGATCTCTTTGCATTAATACAGCAGTAGAGCGGTAGATAACTTCAACTTCTTTTAGTCCATTCGCTTCTAATGTTGCGCCAGTTGATACTAGGTCACAAATCGCATCTGCTAAACCAGCACGAGGAGCAACTTCAACAGAACCTGTTAGCATACAAGAGGTGTATGGTACGTTTGCTTGTTCCATAAAGCGCTTAAGAATATGGATATAAGTTGTCGCAATACGTAAACCAGATAGTGACTCAACACCTTGGTAATCAAAATCATTGTCAACAGCAAGAGAGAAACGGCAACCACCAAAGTTTAGCTCTTTAACCACTTTATGCGCCGTTGGGTCACCCGCCACAGCACGCATCATTGTTTCTTCTTCAAGTACATTTTGACCGATAAAACCAAGGTCAACAACGCCGTCCATAATTAACCCTGGGATATCGTCATCGCGAACGCGTAAGATATCAATTGGCATATTTTCACTGTGTGCAATTAGACGTTGTGTATTTAAATTTACTTTAATACCACATGCTTTAAGTAATTCAACCGTAGAGTCACTTAAACGGCCTTTCTTTTGTATCGCGATTCTTAATCGTTGCTCTGACATTTCATTTTCCTTGCTTTAAAAACTAAAAAAACCTTCGGAGGGTAACTTCCGAAGGTTTATATATTTTGTTAACCACTGGAAGCACATCAAATCTCTTCCAAGAATAAAATCCTGAAAGATTAGGTAATATGATGATGTACAGCTTCCAGAATTATTCTTTTCATTTAGTAGTATCTATTTGTATATTATTTAAGTGTTATAAGGGTATCAATCTCAGCATTAAAAGTGAACTGTTTTTTTAAATTACTCATCGATATTACGAATAATTAAGTACTTTGGATGAATATTTTATATCTATTTTAATTACGACTTTTTATCTTCTTCTTCGTCATCTAATAAAACGCCTTCTAATGTCGATAATAAAGTACTGGCCAGAGGTACTGCTTTATTATCAGTGAGAAGTGGTGCGACACTATCCAGCACGTTTTTAACCGTAGAGGCATTTTTAGCACTTAAAAGAGAACTATCTGCAGTTTCTTCTAACGATGTTGCATCGGTTGTTGTCTCGGTTATTGTATCGTCAATAATCGCAGTTGCACTGTCTGCGCCTGATAAAGCCGCTACAAAAGAGGTCGCGATACCCACACTTAAATCGCTAAATACATCTTCAATACCCTCTTGAATCGATGAGCTTTCAGATGATATCAATCCGTTTATATCGAATGCTTGTAAACCAAGATCAACGGCTGCATTGACGGGTGTTGGCAAAACGAGGCTTTTGCTATCCATTGCAAAATCTAATGCTTTACTAAAAGCTTCACCTCCCGCCCCAGAGGTTGTTGAGCTTGATGTTATTTTTGATAATTGTTGTTGTACATTACTAATTGCGTCTAATGTTGACATGATAAAACTTCCTTAATTTTATGATTACATCATTTATTTAAATGATTAATAATCGTAAGTCGTGGCGATAACGGGGGTTAACATATCTCTGATTTGAATGTTATTCATATCCATCGGATCTGATGTTTTTAAAATAGCGCGATCAGATTGTAATGATACAACGGTCAGTAATATGTCATCTGGAATAAAGATAGGGCCTGAAATCGAGCTATCTTGTTGTTCGACGTACTGGCTACGAATAAGCTGAAACTGATCTCCCTTTTCAACGCCATTACGGTGGCCTATGTTCATGATCACTTTATCACTATATTGGGCAACGATAGTGGCCATAGTTGGTTGGCAATAAAGGGCATTTTGTACATCTTTAACTGCTTGAGTGATGTTTTCATCAATAATTTTGCCATATTCAGTTTTCCAAAATACATTGCTCTTTACATCAAACTTAAGCGTCATGACGTAGGGCCATTCGCTTGTATCAGCATAATTTTTTTGAAAAATGGTCACCTTATTAATCCCATCAACAAGATAGATATTCATTTGAAAATTTCGTTTATGTACCGTCTCATCAAATAATAATCCTTTTAATCCCATTGAGGTTTCATAATAATCAGACATATCTTCAATGGTGCCAAAGAGTAAATATTGGACATTATGTTTACTGGCAATTTGACGCGCCACATCTAATATTTGTAGCTCTATATTATGTCGGTCACCTTGGGTAAAGGCGATTTGTTCTGTCATCACATAACGAGGATCGAGCTTTGTGGGTTTGTCTTTTAATTGATAAAACAATCGTTGTGCAACAGCCTCATCACTATGATAAATGCCACCAAGCTGAGCTTGCTGTCTGGTTTGTAAATGGAAGGGGCCGACAAACACTGTTTTAGAAAATTTTTCTTGGGGACAAGAAGCAAAGGGGTATAAATCTACTTTAATAGAAACAACCATGACACCATTGATTACATTTTCACTGACAAGGCGCATATCGTGAATCTCGCCATTGGTTTTAACGATTAATTCATCTCGTTCTAATACGCCTGATTTTACTAGCTGAATGCTTTCGACACTGGTTCCCGCTTGATGGACAATGGCAAGTAAAGCGTTAGAGATTGCTTGTTGGCGTGATTTTTCGATATCCCCTTCGATAAGGTTCGCACTACCTTCACCTGAATACCATTTTGCTTGAGCATGAATTGAAAATAACAATAACGTGCAGATTATTAACAGCTGTTGAAAGTTTTTTATCATTATTTAATCCTTAAATTGGCCATAAACTGCTACTAAATAATGATGATAACCAACCACGAGTTTGCACGTCTGCTTGTTCACCCGTCGCACTAAACTCAATTCGACTATCAGCGACTTGAGAAGAATTCACTGAATTATCTTCAGTGATATCTAGCGGTCTAATAATGCCTGTTAGGCGGATATATTCTTTACCGTTATTAATCACCAGCCATTTTTCACCACGTACGACTAAGTTACCGTTATTAAGCACATCAATAACAGAAACCGTGATTTTTCCAGATAAAGTATGTTTTTGTGTACTGCCTGATTCACCATCAAAGTCTTGATCTTGCGCTAAACCAAGTTCAACTTCTTTTCCATTAACGGTTAAGTTACCCCCTGGTACTGCAATCGGATCAAGGTTGTAATTACTTTCATTGGACAGGTTCGACGTCGCTGATTTGGTCGCGCTGGTTTCTTCTTTTAAGACCACATTAATCGTGTCGCCAAGTGCGAATTTTGGTGCGTAACTATAAAGATCAGTTGAAATGTGCGAATTAAATAAAGACCCTGTAATTTCAAGAGGAATTGGGGCTTTCCGTGGTTCTATTGGGGCATAATAGGGATCACCTGGAATCGGAGAGCTATTATTAGTGCTCTCTGTGACTTGTCGCTGTACTTTATCCTGTCTGGCTTGCACGGCATCGGTAGCATCATCAATAGTATCAACTACAGCTGAGCAACCGCCGAGCAAAGTAATTAAAATAAGCAGGGTGAATTTATACATTTGTAATAGTCCATTAATTTTTATTTTGATATGACATGAATAAAGTACATATTAAACCTTGCAGAGTTAAAGCAGGGTTAAAGCAATGAACAAACCACGATTAATTGAAAGGGTGACTTATATTTTCTAACTAATTGATATTTTTAGCCTTATTGCTGCTATTTCTCCTTATTATTTGCACATTTGTTGCACATTTACGCGTTACTCTCTAGCACTCTAATTTAAAGATTTATTTGTGTATGAATGTTGATGCCCTGCGTGACGGCATTAGTATTTTGCCCTTAACGATAACCCTAAAGATAGAATGAGAAATATGCTAAACCTGCTTTTAGTAGAAGATAATATTGACCTAGCCAGTGGTATTATTGACTACTTTTTATTAAATAATATGCAATGTGACCATGCATGTAATGGTGTATCCGCTTTAAATTTAATCAATAACAACAATTACCAAGTGATTCTTCTAGATCTCAATTTACCGCAAATGGATGGCTTAACGTTATGCCAAACTATTCGCGAACAAGGTATTGATATCCCAGTTATTATGCTAACCGCACGAGATGCCTTGGCAGACAAAATTAAAGGTTTTAATGCGGGGGCTGATGATTATTTAGTGAAACCCTTTGAGATGGATGAGCTGGTGGTGAGAGTACAAGCTTTATCAAAACGTCGAAGTGGTCAAATGAAGTCGCTTAAAATCGGGGAAACGAAACTTAATTTTATTGATAGAACGGTTTATTGTGATAATCAATTACTGCCATTATCACCGACGTCATTTAAAATTCTTGATTTATTAATGCGTAGTAGTCCGAATGCGGTAAGCCGTAATTTGTTATTACATCATGTGTGGGGAGATGCAACGCCAGACAGTAATTGCTTAAAAGTGCATATCCATTATCTTAGAAAACGACTTGAAACGGTAAGCCAAAATCAACTATTAAAAACAATAAAAGGTTATGGTTTTGCTTTTAAGGTATCATGATTTATTTAAAAATGACTGTAGAGTCACCTGGTCGAAAAATATATTAATGAATGAAGGCTGATACAGCTGATTTGTTATTATCAAATCAGATCTGATATTGCGCTATTTAATCAATATTTTCTTGAGTTACTTCACTCTCTTGCTTTTCAGCTAATGCTAGCTTTTCGCGTTCGGCCTTAGAAACATATTTAGCTTTATTACCAGGGGCCTTTTTTGCATTCATTTTCTTTATGCGAGAATTTAAAATTTTATTTAATTTTTTCTTGCGGTTCATCTTTCATTCCTAACCAATTTAAAAAATGTCATTGTAATGAAGTATTGACTAAATACAAGTTATTCAAAACATAAACAACATATTTTGTAATCGATTTTAAATTTATCAAAAATACTACTCATTAAGCCTTACAAGTGATTATTAATTAAACAATGCTAGTTTATACTAAAGGATAATTTACGTAGGCATATTATAAGAGACTTAATTATGATCACCAGCAATTTACCCCTTACAGATATACATCGCCACCTTGATGGTAATATTCGTATTCAAACAATCTTAGAGCTCGGCAACCAATTTGCATTAGATATTCCAGCACAATCTGTTGAATTACTTCGACCGCATGTACAAGTGGTTGAAACAGCGCCTAATTTAGTTGCTTTTTTATCAAAGCTGGATTGGGGGGTTGCGGTATTAGGTGATCTTGATGCTTGTCGTCGTGTTGCTTATGAAAATGTAGAAGATGCTAAAAATGCTCGCATTGATTATGCTGAATTACGTTTTTCTCCTTATTATATGGCAATGAAACATAATTTACCGCTTGCCGGTGTCGTAGAAGCTGTCGTTGATGGTGTGCAAGCAGGGTGCCGAGACTTTAATATCAAAGCAAATATGATTGGTATATTGAGTCGTACTTTTGGTGAAAAGGCTTGCTTACAGGAACTACAAGCGTTGCTTTCACAGAAGGACAAACTCGTTGCTATTGATTTAGCCGGTGATGAATTAGGGCAACCTGGGACATTGTTTGTTGACCACTTCAAACGTGTTCGAGATGCTGGTTTACAAGTAACTGTTCATGCTGGGGAAGCTGCTGGCGCGAGCAGTATTTGGCAAGCGATTAATGAATTAGGGGCGACACGTATTGGTCATGGTGTTAATGCTATAGAAGATCAAAATTTATTAGATTTTTTAGCTAAACATCAAATTGGCATTGAGTCATGTATTACATCAAATATACAGACAAGTACGATTTTGGATATTAAAGCGCACCCGATTAAACTCTTTTTAGAGCAGGGTATTTGTGCTTCTTTAAATACTGATGATCCTGCTGTTGAGGGTATTGAATTACCTTTTGAATATGAAGTTGCCGCGCATGAAGTCGGGTTAACGCAATCGCAAATTCGCCAAGCACAAATTAATGGCTTAAATCAGGCCTTTTTGTCAGAAAAAGAAAAACAAGTTTTACGCGCTATGGCGCAACATCGTGGTTAAAATTTAAGCTTTTACGTCTGTTGCCGATATACTTATTAAGAGTCTATACCGTTACCAATCAACTTGCTGAACTTTGCATCTTGAATGGTAACGGGTATATGTAACAGGAGAATTGCTATGAGTCAGCATCTGATAACACAGTTTATTAATCGGACTTATGTTTTTAAGCCTTTTGATAGTACGAGACTGGCGAATGAAAAACTAAAAAAGTATCAAGCTTCCAATCGTAATAATAACAGCTCGCCAGAAGATTTAGCAGAAAGCACCCATAATCTGCATAGAATTAAAGTACGAGAACAACAAAAAGACAAAGGGGATGATGAATCCACAACACATGTTGATATTATCGTTTAAGCTTGTGTCGAAGGTTTAATTCTCCATCTTAACCCTATTAAAATAACTGTAATAACGTAGAATAGTGGTAATAAATTTGCCTTCAAGAGTTGTTACGTTGATCTCATCATTTTTCTCACCTACTGGTGCACTAAAGCAAATATTACCGCATTTTGTCGCTCGAGACCCACAGGTTGAGATGGCTGAAGCAATCGCATCGGTCATTAAAAGTAAGCAACCTTTAGTGGTTGAGGCAGAAACAGGTACGGGTAAAACATTTGCCTATTTAGCGCCGGCTTTGCTCTGTTTCGATAAAAGTAATGGCTCTAAAATCATCATCTCTACAGGTAGTAAAGCACTTCAAGAACAGCTCTATATCAAAGATCTACCTTTGATGTTAAAAGCAACTAATTTTACAGGTACGGTGACCTTACTAAAAGGGCGCAGTAATTACCTGTGTAATGAACGTTTAAATCGCTTTATGTTAGAGAGTAAACACAAAGAAAAAACACTGCAAATTGAACTGGTAAAAATAAAAAATTGGTCGCTTTCAACTAAAACGGGCGATATTGCCGAAATTAATGATTTGGCTGAAGATGCGTTTATTATCCCTGCTATTACCAGTAGCAATGACAATTGTTTGGGCAGAGAATGTCCTAGCTTTGATGATTGCTTTATTGTAAAAGCACGTAAAAAAGCCATGGAATCCGATCTGGTAGTGATTAATCATCATTTATTCTTTGCTGATTTAGCGGTGAAAGAAACGGGGTTTGGCGAACTGATCCCCGAAGCTAGCTGTTATATTTTTGATGAAGCCCATCAACTTCCTGATATTGCCAGTTTATACTTTGGCGAGTCACTGTCTAGTAGGCAGTTAATTGAGCTCGCAAAAGAAGTCGATTTTGTTTATCGCACTGAACTGCGAGAAGCCAAACAAATTTCAAAAGCCGCTGAGCAATTACGTGTGGCGACATTGGATTTTCGTTTAGCTTTTGCAATCGACAAGGGCACAGGAAGTTGGCGTGATAAATCCCGTGATCGCATTATGCAATTACATGCCCAGCGTCTTGTACAAGTCATGGATTTTTTGAGCGACGTCTTAATAGAACGATTAGGTAAAAGTGAAGTACTGGATCATTGTTATGAAAAGCTGAGCCAATTTAGATTATTATTTAAAAAACTAAATGATGTTAATGAAAGTGGTTTCAGTTATTGGTTCGATTGTACTCGCCAACATTTCTCATTGAATATTACACCACTGAGTGTCGCAGAACGTTTTCAAATAGAATGCCAAAAGAAAGCTGCCTCCTGGGTATTTACCTCAGCGACCTTATCAGTGAAAGGTAAGTTTGATCACTTCACTGACTTACTTGGCCTACAAAACAGCCAATGTTTGCAACTTAATAGTCCTTTTGATTATGCCAATCAAACCTTGTTTGTTGTTCCCCGATTATTACCTGAGCCTGGTACACCTGGTCTTGCAACTAAACTGGTTGAGCAATTAGCGCCCGTTATTCGGGCCAGTAAAGGACGTTGCTTCTTTTTATGTACCAGTCACGCAATGATGAATCAGCTTGCGACCGGTTTTAGACAAACGCTAACAATGCCGGTTTTATTACAAGGTGAGAAAAGTAAACAAGCTTTGTTAGATGAATTTATTGAACATGGTAATGCCTTGTTAGTGGCGACGGGTAGCTTTTGGGAAGGCGTTGATGTACGTGGGCAAACACTCTCTTGTGTGATTATTGATAAAATTCCTTTTACGTCACCAGAAGAACCACTGTTAAAAGCACGTATTGAAGATGCACAATTAAAGGGAAAAGACCCTTTCTTCGATGTGCAATTACCACAAGCGGTCATTACTTTTAAGCAGGGAATAGGGCGCCTCATTCGTGCAGAGCAAGATAAAGGCGTTTTGATTGTCTGTGATAATCGTTTGGTCACACGTAAATATGGTAATCTTTTCTTGAATAGTTTACCGTGCATGCCACGTACTCGGTCATTAATTAATGCCATTGATTTTTTAAAAAACATAGATTAAAACATATATTAATAGGTTAGATAATGCTTCAAAAATTAAACATACTTTGTGTTGATACTTCTACGGAAGCTTGTTCTGTTGCTGTACTAAAACAGGATGATAAACAATCCGCTCTTTTTGATACTTTTATGTTTGCTCCAAGAGAGCACACTGTGAAAATATTGCCAACGGTCGAGTCTGTACTTGCAGAAGCTAATCTTTCTGTGAGTGATATTGATATTGTTGCCTATGGGCGAGGTCCTGGTAGTTTTACGGGAGTAAGAATTGGCATTAGCATTGCACAGGGTTTAGCATTCGGCATTGAAAAACCAATGGTAGGTGTTTCTACTTTACAGGCAATGGCACAGCAAGCTTATAAAACAGAAGGTTTATCAAGTGTTTACGCTGCCATTGATGCGCGAATGGGTGAAGTTTATTTTGCCCACTATCAATTAATTGGCGATTTAATGACATTAGTCGGTGAAGAAGTTGTTATTAAACCTGACGCTCTGATCGCGAATCAATTAACCATTGTTGAACATTCAGGACTAGTGGGAAGTGGTTGGAAAGCATATTCTGAACTTTTAGACTATTTTAATATAAGCACCTTATTAGAGATTGAGTTCCCATCATCAAAATATATGTTAGATCAAATTTGTTCTGATGTTGAAAAAGGGCTAGCAGTGCAACCCGAACTGGCTACTCCCGTTTATTTAAGAGATAAAGTCACTTGGAAAAAGTTACCGGGTCGTTAAAGGAACAACAGGTCAATAATAAATTAATTAGCTTTGTGTGTTTATTATGCGATACTTAAAGCTAAGTATTAAAACAAATAACAATAACATTTTTAATAGAGAGCAAATTAGGACTCGACATGGCTATCGTTAATAATACAACATTTACGACATCACCAATTAATGTGAGCAAAGGGACCAGCACTAAAAATGCTAGCTCTGCGAACGTTAGTGAAGTGACGCCTGTTGTTAAAAAAACCAAGTCTGAACAGTTTTCGATGGTGCTTTCTGAAAAGCAAAAAGATTCGCTTCACCAAAGTTTGGGTTATGATAACCCAAGTCCTAAACAATTAGGTGCGGTGAATGCTTATATGCAAGTCGCTGCACAGGAAAAGCGTGATTCAATTATGGAGAGCATGAGTTTTCATTTTGTGGTTTAATAGTTTTTTGTTCCTTTTCTGGTAATTCACATGCCCCGATTCGTTTTTACGCTTTTATTCTCTTTGATTTTCTCTCTGTCCAGCTCCTCTTTATTTAGCGCTACGTTTAAAGTCGATTTAACCACCGAGCAAGCCAAACAATTAGGCCATTTAATTTGGGAAAATGAAGGCAAACAAAAAATAGAACACCTTACGACTTGGAATAGAGGAGAGAATTTCCCATCATTAGGATTAGGACATTTTATCTGGTACCCCACGGTTGAAAAAGGCCCTTTCAAAGAGCAATTCCCACAACTATTAAATTTTATGAGAGAAAATGGTGTTCAGTTACCGGCTTGGTTGAATGACTTAAAGGTTGCTCCTTGGAAATCTCGTGAGCAATTTTATAACGCATTTTATGAGCCACAGTTAACAGAGCTACGTTTGATACTAAATGACAATTTAGCCATACAAGTGCGCTTTATTGTAGTGCGTTTAGAAAAAGCGATTCCTATGATACTTGAAAAAAGTACGCCAGAAGAGCAAATCATCATCAGTCGACATCTAAAACAATTATCGACACCTGAAGCTATCTTTTCCCTGCTTGATTATGTCAACTTTAAAGGGGAAGGGGTGAATGAAAAAGAAACTTACCAAGGTCAAGGGTGGGGATTAAAACAAGTCTTACTCGCGATGCCTGAATATTATGAAAACCCAATTCGTAGTTTCGGGCTTGCTGCCGATGAAATCTTAACCCGACGCGTTAAGAATGCTCCTCGTGATGAGTTTCGCTGGTTAAAAGGCTGGCGAGTCAGAGTTCATGCCTACCAAGAATTGAATATTAAATAATAGTTTTTAGCATTTATTATATCGTTTTTCTTTTTAAGCTTGTCGGCTTAGTGATAAAGCATCTTGAGCTAATAAGGTGATAACGGTACAATAACTATATCCCACTTATTTTAAAGGCCTTTATTTATGTTATATCGCATCATGCGTAGTTTTTTATTCCTCTTTAATCCTGAAAAAGCTCATGATTTATCAATAAAACAACTGAAAATGACACACGGTACTGTTTTGGATATGTTATATCGCCAAAAAGTTCAACAAAGGCCTGTAGAAGTAATGGGACTGACCTTTCCAAATTCATTGGGGCTTGCTGCGGGTCTAGATAAAAATGGTGAATGTATTGATGCGTTTGGTGCAATGGGATTTGGGCATATCGAAATAGGGACCGTCACACCTGTTGGCCAACCAGGTAATGACTCGCCTCGTATTTTTAGAGTATTAGAATCTGAAGGTATTATTAATCGAATGGGTTTTAACAACCACGGTGTTGATAACTTAATCAATAATGTCAAAGAAAGTAACTTTAAAGGCATTATTGGTATTAATATCGGCAAAAACTTTTCAACGCCTGTTGAAGAAGGCAAAAATGATTACCTATTATGCATGGATAAAGTTTATGCTCATGCAGGGTATATTGCTGTCAATATCTCATCGCCAAATACACCGGGGTTACGTTCACTACAATATGGTGAAGCCTTAGATGATTTACTGTCTTCGTTAAAAGTACGCCAAGCTGAATTACATAAAAAACATGATAAATATGTACCCATTGCGCTTAAAGTCGCGCCTGATTTAAGTGATGAAGAAATTGAGTCGATTGCTAAATCGGTATTAGCGCATAAAGTGGATGGATTAATTGCAACCAATACTACTCTTGATCGAAGCATGATCAAAGGTATGTCGCATGCTTCTGAAGCAGGTGGTTTAAGTGGCAGACCGCTACAAAATAAAAGTACTTTGGTGATTAAAAAGTTTGCTTCACACTTAAAAGGCGAAGTGCCAATTATCGGTGTGGGTGGTATTGATAGCGTGATTGCTGCGAAAGAGAAAATTGATGCTGGCGCAAGTTTAGTGCAAATTTACAGTGGCTTTATTTATCAAGGTCCACCTTTAGTTAAGCTAATAGTAAACAATATTTAATTGTAATTACTCAGGGCGTCGCTATTTAAGCCTGAGCACTTAGGTTTTATTTTGGTAAACTCCACTCGGTTTTATTGGGTGCTGAGTAGATACATTTCATTTATGATTATGCATCATAAATAATCATAAATAATCATAAAGTATTTCGGGGAAATCATGGGATTTATTCCACAATCACATTGGCAATGGGTTTTTGATAATCAAAGATCTTTATTAATGTTACAGATGGGTGATTATCATGTTGATATCACTTATAAAAGTAATATGCTGGTTTTACCCGAAAAACAGCCTATTCCTTTTACCGTTGATGATGTTGCTCGTTACACGCAATTGTTTGAAAGTGCCGCTTTAAAAGACTACGAAGACGAATTTTCTTGCAAAATAATATTGCATATTTTGGCTATTGAACTGTTTCATAAACCTATTATGCCTAAGAGTTGGTTATTCTCTGAAACAAATCGTCAAACGCTAGCGGGAACGCGTCCTAATGTTGATCCCATGATGCATATTAGCTTAACCAGTAAAGCAGAGAATGAATCAGCACTGTATCTGGTCATTGAAGATGAGCAACACTTTGCCTTGTGCATGCTGCTTGATCATATGCATCAAGTCACCAAACGGAAATCTCTCCATCAATTTCAAATTGTAAAAGTGACCTTAGATAAATTGCACTTAATCAAATAGCGCTGATCATATAATAATTAATGTCTCATTTATTTGGGATAACTTATCAATATCCATGTTCAGTTTTTTGCATTAAAATTCATGTATATAACTTTATATGAATACTCCTCCTTTTTTTATGCTCTTTTATGCATCTAATGAGTTTTTGTTCGTGATTCTTTGCTAAAAAGTTACATTTTTTCAGACTTGAAATCCTATTACCAATTCCCTATAAAGAGGCCTTTTTCTATAATTTAAAGGCTTGAAATGAATACTGAAACACATGTTTCCAATCGCTGGTCAAATAAATATGCTTATATCCTTGCTGCAACGGGAGCTGCTGTTGGCTTAGGAAATTTATGGAAATTTCCTTATATCATGGGAGAAAACGGTGGTGGTGCTTTTGTTTTAGTTTATCTGCTTTGTATTCTCTTCATCGGTATTCCGGTTATGATGGCCGAAGTTGCCATCGGTAAACGTGGTCGTTCAACACCCGCTAATGCCGCATCTATGGTGGCAACTGAGTCAGGTAGTTCTGCACATTGGTCGATCATTGGTTCAATGGGCGTGTTAGCGGGTTACCTTATTTTAAGTTTCTATGTGGTTATCGCCGGTTGGGCGGTTGCTTATATGTTTTATGGCGCAACGGGTGAATTCAGTGCTGCGGCTGTTGATGCAACAACCCATGCTGATACGATTGGTGCTCTATTTGGAAATTTAGTCAGCAGTGTGCCTAAGCTATTTATTTACACCACTTTAATTGTTGTCGCCGTGATTTATGTACTTTCTAAAGGGGTTAAGGATGGCCTTGAAGTTGCTGTGACTTATTTAATGCCCGCTATGTTTGTTTTACTTGTTGGCATTATGATTTATTCTGCCATTGTAGGAGACTTTGAAGCCGCGTTTACCTTTATGTTTCATGTCGATTTTTCACAATTAACTATCGAAGGTGTGCTGGTTGCTTTAGGCCATGCATTTTTCACGTTAAGTTTAGCATCGGGTATTATGATGGTTTATGGTGCTTACCTTCCTGAAGGTGTTTCAATTGCTAAAACCTCTATTTTAATTGCGATTGCCGACACCGTCGTAGCCTTGATTGCAGGCCTTGCGATTTACCCGATAGTATTTGCACATGGCCTAGCACCAAGTGCGGGGCCTGGGCTACTATTCCAAGCATTACCAATCGCATTTGGTTCAATGCCAATGGGGGATCTTGTCGGCACATTATTCTTTGTGATGGTGGTCTTTGCTGCTTTTACTTCAGCGATTGCATTACTTGAATCTGCTGCAGCGTATTTAGTAGAACGTCAAAATTTTTCGCGTGCTAAAGCTGCGTTAGTAGCAGGATTAGGTATTTGGTTATTAAGCCTTTTAACTATCTTTTCATTATCCGGAGAAAGCTGGACTCTACTTGCATTTATGGGTGAAGGAAAAACGATTTTTGATGGATTAGATTACGTGACGGCAAATATTTTATTACCATTGGGTGGATTATTAACCTCTGTTTTTGTTGGCTGGTTTATGAAAGACGAGATTGTTAAAAAAGAGTTTAATTTATCAGATAACCAATTTAGCTTGATTATGGTGTTATTACGCTATGTTGCGCCAGTAGCTATTATTTTTGTGTTTATTAATGCGATTGGATTATTCTAAAAGCCAAAGTAATAAAGAGGCACCTGAATAATAATAATTAAATTTAGACAATAAAAAAAGCAACTCACTGAGTTGCTTTTTTTGTGCTAAAGAACGAAATCTAAGCTGTTTTTACCGCACGTAAGATAACAAACTTTTTGTTTTCTGTGACTAATTCACAATTACCAAATATACGCTCTAGCTTATCTTGGTAATCTAAGTGGCGATTACCAACAATAATTAACTCACCATTTTCAACTAATGCAAAACGTGCTTCGTTAAACATACTCCAAGCGATATGATCAGTGATCACTTGTTGCTGATGGAAGGGAGGGTTACAAAGTATAAGGTCATAACTTCCGCCTTTAAAACCTAATAAGCCATTGTTAACCACAAAACGTGCTTTATCGCTTTTTTCTTCTTCAAAGTTTTTAATCACATTGATGCGTGCAGAATCAACCGCCATAAAAGATTCATCGATAAAAGTAACCTGTGCATTAGGGTAGGTTTCCATTGCTGTCATACCAACAACACCATTACCACAGCCTAAATCGACTACTTTTACAAAGTCGCCATCAGGTAAGTTATCCATTAAATAACGGCCACCGATATCAAGGTGATTACGAGAAAATACATTTGCGTGATTATGAATTTTCCAACCTTGGGTTTCCATTTCCCAAGTGAGAGCTATTTCATTTTCTGGAATTTCTTGATTCTCTACTAAGCTAAAAATTAATCGAGATTTCTTTTTAGCAAGTGACGTTTTAGTCGTACCGATGTACTTTTCAAAAAGTTGTAAAGTAGAATTATGAATCATATTCACTTTACCAGCCGCGACGATAATTGTGTCGTCAGCAATGACTGTACGCAATTGTTGCAGTAAGTATTCTAGGTATGAATTTGTTTTAGGGACTTTAATGAGTACTACTTTTACATTTTCAGGAAAAGCTTGTAGACAATCTTGAATTGCAAAGTTTTCTTCATTGCAGTTATTACGTTGCATATTCAATTTGATTGAACTTAAAGAAAGGTATGAATCAGTGATTGTGGTGCGTTTAATATCTTGGAAAAAACAACTTAGTGCCCCAAAATTATCATTAATAATCAGTAATTGGCCATCTTCACCTAACTGTTTTTCAAGTTCACTTTCAGTAAAGTGGTTAATCAAATACTCATCAGCAGAATCCCATGCCTGTAATGTTTCTTTTTTATGTCTTGGATGACGATGCAAGACTAGGTTTTGGTCTGCAATTGTTAATAATTCATTCATTGAATCTGCCTAAATTGAGGGGTAAGTTAATTAATTAGCTATTTTAACGTGCTTCACCTTATTAGGTAAGTAATATTATGTTTATTCTGCAACGCAGGGTTAAGGGTTCTTAAAATGCCACATTCTATTTGCTTGTGCTGAGGATAATGATTTTTTATCTAACTGATATTTAGGCACTAAATATTGGTTTTAATTTTTGTTTGATGTTCATTGTAAAACTATTGAGAATGGTAATCTCGCTTCTCGCGTTCATTGCGCCTTTTTTTTAGCGTAAAAGAGGCGCATACTATTGCCACTTTTTACCCCTCAATTTATTAAGGTTTTAAATATGCCCATTTTAACGGCTCTCAAAGAGCGTAATAATTCTGCTTGTGAACTTTGTTCTTCAACGGATGAACTTTCCGTATTTGAAGTCCCACCAGCTAAAGAGCCTAATTCAGATAAATCGGTACTTGTGTGTAAAACATGTCAATCTCAACTTGATAAAGAAGTACCGATGGATAATAACCATTGGCGTTGTCTGAATGATAGCATGTGGAGCCAAGTACCCGCTGTTCAAGTAACTGCGTTTAGAGTATTAACACGTTTAGCATCGACAGAAGGGTGGGCGCAAGATTTATTAGATATGTTCTACATGGAAGATGAAACGAAAGCTTGGGCAGATTACGGCGTTGCTGCTGATAATATCGAAGAAGTCGCGCCTACGCGTGATTCTAATGGCACAATCTTAGTCGCCGGTGATAACGTAACACTGATTAAAGATTTAGACGTTAAAGGTGCAGGTTTTACGGCTAAGCGTGGTACGCCTGTGCGTAATATTTCAATTTTAGATAACCCAGAGCAAATCGAAGGGCGTGTTGAAGGTGTGCGTATTGTATTGTTGACTTGTTACTTGAAAAAGATGCCTCTTTTTGAAGATTAATCTGCTTTTTTATTGGCTGTTTATCGCTATCTAATAATACTTTTGTTGTGTTATTCATTTTGGGAAAGCGAAAGTTAGTTTCCTATTGTTTTGGGCGACATTGCTCCTTAAATCAGAAATTAATTACTTCATTATGTAAAAAAGAAAGGTTTGAGCTCAATCTTTTAAATAAAAAAGAGGCTTAGATATATTTTGAAAAATGGAGATATGCAACATAGTGGCGCGTTGTATATTCATAAATTTGTGTAAGTGATTTTACACTTTGTTGATTTAATTTGTTTTTATCGTTATTGTGATGTTTTTAGTAATAGAAGATACGCAACAGGTATATTGCGTCACTTGTTTGTATATAAAGCTGTTATGTGTAATACCAATATCGAGGTTTCAATGGTAACTGGAAGTTGTTTGTGTGGTAATGTTAAATATGAAATATCTGGTAAAATAGGCGATATAGTTCATTGTCACTGTCAAACTTGTCGCAAAGCTCATGGTTCTGCATTCTCAAGTGTTGCGGGTGTTCAATATTCAGATTTTAAATTGATAGGTGATGTGAAACTAGGTTGTTATGAATCATCGCCAGGCAAAAATAGATATTTCTGTCCAAATTGTGCAACTCAAATCTATGCTAAAAAAGATGGCACTAAACATATCGTTTTACGCTTGGGCTCACTGGATGATGATCCAAAATCTAAAGAACTAAATCATATTTGGGTTTCTCAAAAAGCGAGTTGGTATTCGCTCAATAGCAATCTACCAGAGCAACTTGAATTCGAGTAATACTCATAAGTTGCTTAAACGGACAAAAAATAGTTGGCTTTTGCTCGTTCCTCGCTAATTTTAGCCAACTATTTTATTGCCGCTTAGCAAGGCGTTAACACTATAGGTGTAAATTTGAATATACCGAATGAATTATTTAAATATCGTGATTTTGGGAAATACACAATCTTAAGTTTACTAAATAGTGCGCTTTGGATCCCTAAACCTGCACAACTAAATGATCCATTTGATGCTCAATTAAAGATAAGTAACACAGATGTTTCTTTTGAGCAGTTCAAATCGGCTTTTGCTTATTTTCAAGAATGGTGTTTGAAAGAAGGCGTTGCAGAAACTTCAGGTGAAGCCTTAGAGTCACTATTTGAAAACAATAAACCAAATGAATACTTAAAAGAAAAAGTGAAGTTATTCTGTGACTTTTGGGATAGTGAATCGGAAAAATTTGGAATACTATCACTGTCAGCAGATCCACAAAGTACAACGATGTGGTCGCATTATGCCGAAAATCATACTGGTATATGCATTGGATATGATCCAATAAAACTATCTCCAAAATCTCCAAATGGAGCTAAAGATTGGTTAAGGAAAGTTAACTATCAGCAAGAGCAGGAAATCATTAGAAATGCGTATTTATTGTTTGCAAAATCTGGGATGGGATACTCACATAAATCTACGATTGGTCTTTTGTTTCAGATGCTTTCAACTAAGTCCCTTGATTGGGCTTATGAAAAAGAATGGCGTTATTTGTGCCCTGATATTGGAGGGAATATATATAAAATGGAAATCGATGCAATTTCAAGTGTAACATTTGGTTTGCGAACATCCCCTGAAACCAAAACTGCCGTCTCTCATTTACTACGTTATCATAAAAAGAAAACTCAATTTTTCCAAGCTGTGAGGTGCCAGAATACGGTGGGATTAGAGCGTATTGGTTTGGATCAAAAATCTAAGTACTGGCGTCAGTCATACGACTAATAGTGTTAACAAGGCGCTTAAAAAACATGAGGGTCACGCATTAGTTAGTTCCGGTCAAGCTGGTATGCAAGTTTCCTTGGTTTTTTTTCAAGAAAGTATTAAATCGTACATAAACCGTTTATTTATTACTTATTAATATACGCCTAAAAATCAAGGCCAAAGAGGGTCAAGTCTTTCATTTTGACTTTTTGTTATAAATCCCCTGTTGGGGATTGTTTTTCTTGATAATTTTTAACAATAAAAATTAAGTGATAGTTTGCATTAATCCAATCTAATGAGTCCTCAAATACCTTTACAACTCAATTCAATCAATCATTTAATGAAAAGTGAACAAACTATTTGAATCTCAAGTAAATGTGAATTAATGTGGTTTTTATTTTAAATATTCAGGCTGAAAATGAGAAATTCTACAGCCTCGTTATGTTTCAAGGAGTGTTCATTGTTCAGCACAATAATTGATGAAGAAATTAAATTGGCATTGATACAAGAATCTTTTGCTCCAATGTATTTAGAATTGGTCAAAGAGAATTTTACCTATCTTGAAAAGTGGCTGGCTTGGCCTCCGCATTGTGAAAATAAACAGGACTTTATTTCATTTATTCGTAAATCTCTACATGATTATGCAGATGGGCAATCAATGGTCTGTGGAATTTGGTTCAATGAAAAATTAGTGGGTAATGTTAGCTTCAATACGATTAATCATGAATTGAAAAAAGTCGAGATTGGTTATTGGTTAATAGAATCAGTTCAAGGCAATGGCATAATGACTCGCGTTTGTAAAAAACTTATAGATATCGCATTTAATGAGTTAGAAATGCATAAAATAGAAATATCAGCAGCTACTGAAAACTTGGCTAGTAGGGCTATCTGTGAGCGTTTAGGAATGACGTTAGAGGGAGTGATTTCTAATGCAGAAAACCTAAATGGACGAATTGTCGATCATGCAATTTATGGACTCCATCTTACAGAAACATAACAAGACAATTAAAAAAGAACTAAATAGAAATCATGAGGGTCAAGTCTTTCATTTTGACTTTGTGTGATAAATCCCCTGTGAGTGGTGTTTGTCTTGATATTTTTAACAATAAAAATTAAGGAATATTTTGTACTAACCTAACCTAATGAGCCAGCCAGACCTTTACAACTTAATTTAATCAATCATTTATTGAAAAATGAACAATCTATTTGAATCTCAAGTAAATGTGAATTAATGTGGTTTTTATTCTAAATAAACAGGCTGAAAATGATAAATTCTACAGCCTCGTTGGGTTTCAGAAAGCAGCTTGGGAGTTACATGTTCGAGAATACATACACTGAAATATCTGGCACATTTGTAAGAATCTGTAGCCCAGATCAAGTTAATCTAGCATTAAAACGCAACTCTCCGACAAGACCAGAAGCAAGGTATAATAGGCTTGGGCAAGATGCCCTTTATCTTGCGGTAGATGAAGAGAGTGCGCGTGTTGCAATGCAAAAATATGCCAAAGAT
>TARA_R110001583_G_scaffold2574_7_pt1 | contig 30000 bp, 20 predicted proteins | sample TARA_R110001583 | Tara Oceans TARA_R110001583 (sample SAMEA4398432) | marine metagenome | biome: Polar Biome; feature: [MES] marine water layer (ENVO:01000295) within the mesopelagic zone...; material: water (ENVO:00002006), including particulate matter (ENVO:01000060) such as...... | reverse complement strand
AAAAAAAACTTTATTCAAGTATTACTTATCCAGACAAGATTTACGGCGCTTTTCGGGTAAACCGAATAGGTAATTCTTCGGTTGAGTATGGTGTGGCAATATTTAAGGAAGAGCTGCAGTCTGCCTGTGCATACGGCACGATGACTCATGTGTTTGTTGATAGAGAAACCGAGAAACCAGCAAAAATTTCTGGCGTGTTAAGAATCGCACTTGAACAAGCATTAATGCCTACCTTACAATAAGCTTTTATGTTGGCTTACTGTGATATTTTTGTTTAGTGGTAGAGCTGCTAACTAAAGGCTATGAAAGTTAAGGATATTTTATTATCAATTATCTATTTTTATAATGTGTTTTGTCGAAATTTTTCATATTCGAGCCATAAATAGATACAATGAAGAGTAATAAAATGATAATGAGTACATCGGGTAAAAAGCAGTAAAAGGTTAAGATATATTGAAGGTTAAAATTAGCCAGGTTTTAAAAAATAACAGGATTTATAATGTACACAGATAAAATAAAAAATATAGTAGTGATGACACTTTCGGCTCTAAGCTTGATTGTTGCTCCTGGCGTTAATGCAAAAAATAATATAATTAAGCAACCGCCAGCTATTTATTCCTCCTACCAAATAGCCCAACCTTATTGGGCTGAAAACGGTATGGTATCTAGTCAAGAAGCAATGGCTACCAATGTTGGTGTTGCCATTCTAAAACAAGGTGGTAATGCAGTAGATGCTGCCGTAGCTGTTGGCTTTTCATTAGCTGTTACCTATCCTCGAGCGGGTAATATTGGTGGGGGTGGCTTTATGATGGTTTATATCGCAAAAGAGAAAAAAACTATTGCGATAGATTATCGAGAAATGGCACCTGCAGCGGCTCACAAAGATATATTTTTAGATAAAAACGGTGATGTAGATAATCAAAAAGCTCGCTTTCATGGTCTTTCATCAGGCGTACCCGGTACTGTTATGGGCTTAGAGTTAGCGCTCAAAGAATATGGCACTATGACACTTGCACAAGTCATGCAACCGGCAATAAATCAAGCTGAAAAAGGTATTGTTGTTACGCGAGGTTTATCCGGTTCATTATCAGCGATGAAAGATCGTTTGAGTCGTTGGCAAAGTACCAAAGATATTTTTTACCCCAATAAAGGACAACCATTAGAAATTGGACAACGCTTATATCAACCTGAATTAGCTAACAGTTTAAAGCTGATTGCTAAGCAGGGCAGTAAAGGTTTCTATCAAGGTGCTACTGCAAGTAAAATTGCTTCGGCTGTGCAAGAAGCGGGTGGCGTCATGACCGTTTCAGATTTAGCTAATTATAAAGCTAAAATTAGACATCCAATCATGGGCACATACCGCGGTTATGAAGTGCTTTCTATGCCGCCACCTTCATCGGGTGGGATCCATCTTGTACAAATTCTTAATACCTTAGAAAATTACCCTATTGATCAGTGGGGTCATAATAGCGCCAACACTATCCATGTGATGGCTGAAGCAATGAAGCGTGCTTATGCTGATCGAAGTGAGTACCTTGGTGATGATGATTACGTTTCTGTGCCGATGGAAGCCTTAACAAATAAAGCTTATGCCAATAGTATCGCCAAAAAAATTGATATTAAGCGAGCAACGCCAAGTGAGTTAATCAAACCCGGAAAGCTTGCCCCTTATGAAAGCCCACAAACAACTCATTTTTCTGTCGTTGATAAGTGGGGTAATGCAGTTGCAAATACTTACACCTTGAACTTTAGTTATGGCTCTGGGCTTGTAGCCAGTGGTACAGGTATTTTCATGAATAATGAAATGGATGACTTTTCTTCAAAACCAGGTGTACCTAACGGATATGGTTTATTAGGCGGTACAGCTAATGCTATAGAGCCAATGAAAAGACCACTAAGCGCGATGACTCCTACCATAGTGTTAAAAAATGGCGAATTGTTTCTCGTTACAGGTACGCCGGGTGGTTCGAGAATTATCACAACAACATTACAAATTGTGATGAATGTTATCGATCACCACATGAATATAGCTGAAGCAACCAATGCTACGCGTATACATCACCAATGGTATCCCGATGAAATTCGCGTAGAACGGGGTTTGAGTATTGATACGATTAAACTGTTGGAAGCGAAAGGCCATAAAATTCACTTGAAAAACTCTATGGGGAGTACACAAAGCATTATGAAAACTGAACAGGGTTTATTTGGTGCCACCGATCCTCGTAGTAAAGCAGGTAAAGTGTCTGGTTACTAATGTTGGCTGAAAGTTAAGCTATTCACCACACTATTATTTAGGTTAAATTTAGCTATTTTAATTCACGTATAAAAATAAGACTCCAGCGTAAGAAGGGCTAGAATAAATTGATTTATAACCAATTTATTCTAGCCCTTCTGCCTCCAGTACAAGCCTAATTCAAGGTTAAATTTCTTTATTACTCTGCGCCATAGCAGTGCGAAGTATATACCCGCTCCACCTCAAAATGCAGGTTTCAGCCAGTCGAGAAAGGGTTAGGTATAAAGCATGGATTGAAGAGAATAGTTGTTTTATTGTCGAAATGCATAACGCAGGAGATATATTCTTCTGAGTAACCATTATCTTCGTATCGCGCCTTGATCTGATTTCCTAGCTTAACTCTGAAACTGCATCTTGAGGTGGAACGGGTATAAGCCTTATGATCATAGAGCTGATCCTCACGAGATCTAATTTTTTATGCGACCAACAACAGATTAAGTATTAAAATATAATTTTCTTTAAGATCAGTAATGTGCTAAAACTTGCCGTTAGGGTATTTTTAGGCACAATTGATATCCAAGCCAATAAAGGAAGTTAGAGTAAATACAACGAAGTCAGTTTTGTTAACTTGAACCACTTTACATTGATTTTATTTATGTTAAATAAGTTACTTTTTTAACTTATTTAATTTTTGATTTATTACCTATAATTAATGCCTGAATCTCGCCTTTTATCATTATAAAATTGAATGTAATTCACAACTTCATTAATAATCTAAAAAGAATGACTACTTACTAGAACTTCTGCTGACAGGTGTACAGCGGTAATTAAAATGTAGTTTGATTAAATCTCTAAATCTCTAAATCTCTAAAAATTAATACAAGGTTGTGCGAGACTCACCTCCTCAAAAAAAATATATTTATAAAATTTTTCAAATTACATATAAAATCAACTGGCTGGATTCATCGCAAATCAGCACCATTTATTTCAACTGTTAGGCTATAAGTCACATAGGCTAAAACGGTAGCAAGGAGTTCATAATGTTAGGCTCGATAACCGATAAAGATTTATTAGATTACACTGAAAACATTATTAATACGGTGCGGGAACCCTTAATTACGCTAGATCAAGATTTAAGGGTAGTCACTGTAAACCGTTCATTTTATAATTTTTTTAAGGTTAAGCCTGAAAATACCATAGGCCAGCTTATTTATGAACTGGGTAATAAACAGTGGGATATCCCTGCGCTGCGAGAACTATTAGAAACCATTTTGCTGCAAAATACCTGTTTTCATGACTATGAAGTTGAGCACTACTTTACCAGCATAGGTCGGCGAACCATGTTGCTAAATGCCAGACAGATTGAACGAGCGGAAGGTAGAGAGCTCATTGTTTTGTTGGCCATAGAGGATATCACCGAGCGCAAAGAACTTGCCTTTCAAAACGAAGAGAATAACAAATGGGCAGAGGAATTAGCGCTTGCGAACAAAGAGCTTGCTTTTCAAAACGAAGAGAAAGAAAAACGCGCAAGTGAGTTAGCCCTTGCGAACAAAGAGCTCGCCTTTCAAAACGAAGAGAAAGAGAAGCGCGCAGGTGAGTTAGCCCTTGCGAACACCGAGCTTGCTTTTCAAAATGAAGAGAAAGAAAAACGCGCTGGTGAGTTAGCACTCGCCAACTCAGAGCTTGCCTTTCAAAATGAAGAGAAAGAAAAACGCGCAGATGAATTAGCCCTTGCGAATACCGAGCTTGCCTTTCAAAACGAAGAAAAAGAAAAACGCGCAGATGAATTAGCTCTTGCTAACACTGAGCTTGCCTTTCAAAATGAAGAGAAAGAAAAACGAGCAGATGAATTAGCCCTTGCTAACACTGAGCTTGCCTTTCAAAATGAAGAGAAAGATAAACGGGCAGAGGAGCTAATCCTTGCTAATAAAGAGAAAGAAAAACGCGCAGACGAATTAGTGCTAGCTAATAAAGAAAAAGAAAAACGCGCAGATGAATTAGTGCTAGCCAATAAAGAGCTTGCCTTTCAAACTGAACTTGATGGTTATCGTTCTGAAAAGGAACGTGTAGCACAAGATTTGACTCTCCTCATTGATACGGCCAACGCGCCAATTTTTGGTATTGATGCTGAAGGCAACGTAAACGAATGGAATCAAAAGTCAGCTGAAATTACCGGTTTTAATGCCGAAGAAGTACTGGGTAAAAACTTGGTAGAAGAATTTATCAGGGCAGATCACCGGGAGTCAGTTAATGACGTCTTACAAAAAGCATTAAAAGGGGATAATACCTCTAACTTCGAGTTTCCTCTTTATACAAAAGATAATAATTTGGTTAGGGTGTTACTAAATGCAACCACACGACGTAATGCCAATGGCGATGTTGTCGGTGTAGTTGGGGTGGGTCAAGATATCACTGAACTCGATGGTTATCGTTCTGAAATGGAACGTGTAGCAGAAGATTTAACGCTACTCATTGATACAGCAAACGCGCCTATTTTTGGTATTGATGCCCAAGGTAACGTCAACGAATGGAATCAAAAGTCAGCTGAAATTACCGGCTTTAATGCTGATGAAGTACGAGGTAAAAATCTAGTAGAAGAATTTATCTCGCCTGATTATCGAGAGTCAGTTAATGATGTCTTACAAAAAGCATTAAAAGGGGATAATACTTCAAACTATGAGTTTCCGCTTTATACAAAAGGTAATAATCTGGTTAGAGTGCTATTGAATGCAACGACACGACGTAATGCCAATGGCGATGTTGTGGGTGTTGTAGGGGTGGGTCAAGATATCACCGAGCTTGATAGTTATCGCTCTGAAATGGAGCGCGTAGCAGAAGATTTGACGCTACTTATTGATACGGCTAACGCGCCTATTTTTGGTATTGATGCCCAAGGTAATGTAAACGAATGGAATAAAAAAACAGCTGAAATTACGGGATTTAATGCCGAAGAGGCACTAGGTAAAAACCTAGTGGAAGAATTTATCAGGGCAGATTATAGTGAGTCAGTTAATGACGTTTTACAAAAAGCATTAAAAGGTGAGAACACCTCTAACTATGAGCTTTTACTTTATACAAAAAATAATAATCTGGTCACCGTGTTACTGAATGCAACAACACGACGCAGTACCAAGGGCAATGTTGTTGGTGTAATAGGGGTTGGGCAAGATATTACAGATAGAAAATTTGCTGAAGCACAAGTCATTCAGGCATCAAAACTAGCGACATTAGGCGAAATGGCTACCAGTGTTGCTCATGAACTTAATCAGCCACTTCATGTTATTCGCTTATCATCTGGCAATGTGATTAGAAAATTACAAAAAAAACCAGAAACACTTGAACCGGCTTACTTAACTCAAAAGCTTGAGCGTATTATGCAACAAACTGAACGTGCATCGGCAATTATTGATCACATGAGAATGTTTGGTAGAAAGGCATCTGAAGATGCTTACTCTGTTGATTTATGCCTTACGCTTAATTCTGCCTTAAGCCTTGTTAGTGAACAACTGCGATTAGCTGAAATTGACGTTGTAATTAATACCCCCAATCAATGCTCCGCCGTATTAGGGCACCAAGTGCAACTTGAACAAGTTTTTTTAAATCTATTAACTAATGCTCAAGATGCCATAAAATCATTATCAAGTTGTAATAATAAAGTCATTAAAATTGATGTAGTTGATACCACAAAAAATATAGAGATTACGGTAGAAAATATTGGGCCTCAAATACCTGAAGCTATTATTGAGCGAATCTTTGAACCCTTTTATACCACGAAAGAAATTGGCAAAGGGACTGGATTAGGGCTTTCTGTTAGTTACGGTATTGTCAGAGATATGAAAGGTGAAATCTCTGTGACAAATACTGAACATGGCGTCAGTTTCTTAATTACATTACCAATTTATCATTCAATAAATTAATAGTAGTTGTATACCCCTTACCATTCAAAGTGTACTCTGAAATACGCATATTGATTGACAACGGGTCTATATTAAAAGGAAAAAACATGAAAAAAATACTTGTTGTTGATGACGAGAAAGCAATATTAGAGGAAATTGTTGAAATATTAACTGAAGAAGATTATCAGGCATTTTCGGCGACATCTGTTGATAAAGCGTTAATTATACTCAGTCAAAATAATGATATTAGTGTCATCATAACAGACTTAAAAATGCCAGGTAAAACAGGTATTGATTTGATTCATGAAGTCAATAAATGCTATAAAAAAACGTATCCTTTTATTATAAGTACAGGTCATGGTAGTCCATCAATTGAAGGCTCTGACTTAAAGGCAGAAAATTATACCTTTTTACGTAAGCCCGTTGATATTAATTTATTGCTTGATAGCATCGAAGATTGCTTAAAACTAGAATATGGATATGAAAATGGATAACACAGAAAATATTAAAGTGTTAATTGTTGATGATGAGGCAACGATTGTTGAAGAATTATCAGAATATATTGAAAGTTTAGGTTTTACTGTTATCTCAACCATTACCCCGTTAGATGTTTGTGGCATGCTGATTAATGATCCAGCGATTAATATAGTTATCACTGACTTAAAAATGCCTAAACTTGACGGTTTTAGTTTAATTGAACGTATTAAAAATACTGTACCAACTGCAGATGAGTTAAGTATTCTTATTATATCAGGCAACTATGATCTTAAAGATGCTTTAGAGGCAGTCCATTTGGGAGTTTCTGATTTTTTGACCAAACCCTTATCTATTGGTTTATTAAATCATGCATTAAAGCGTATAGTGGAAACGTTACACCTACGTAAACTTGAACAAGAATTTGTTATACAGCTTGAAGCCTCACTAAAGGTTGCAAATAGCGCTCAAAATCTCGCTAACAAAGCCAATAAAGAACTTGCCTATCAAAATGAAGAAAAAGAAAAACGCGCAGAAGAGTTAGCCCTTGCTAATAAAGAACTTGCCTTTCAAAAGGAAGAGAAAAAAAAGCGGGCAGACGAATTAGCGCTCGCTAATACAGAGCTTGCCTTTCAAAAAGAGCTTGATGGTTATCGTTCTGAAATGGAACGGGTAGCACAGGATTTGATTCTACTCATTGATACGGCTAATGCGCCAATTTTTGGTATTGATGCTAAAGGCAACGTAAATGAGTGGAATAAAAAATCTGCTGAAATTACGGGTTTTGATGCTGGAGAAGTACAGGGCAAAAACTTAGTTGAAGAGTTTATCTCGCCAGATTATCGTGAGTCAGTCAATGACGTCTTACAAAAAGCATTAAAAGGAGAAAACACTTCCAACTTCGAGTTCTCTCTTTACACAAAAAATAACAATCTAATTAGGGTATTATTGAATGCAACGACACGGTGTAACACTAACGGTGATGTTGTTGGGGTAGTTGGGGTAGGTCAAGACATTACTGAACTTAAGCAGGCGGGCGAAGAAAAGGAACTTCTTCTGAGAAAGCTTCAATTATCACAAAAGATGGAAGCGCTAGGTAAGCTTACCGGTGGCGTTGCTCATGAATACAACAACATGCTTGCTATAATTATAGGCTTTGCCGGTTTACTAAAAGATACATTGGTTGAACAACCCAAATTGATGAAATATGCCTGTGAAATTCTGCATGCGGGTGAGCGAGGTGCTAAATTAACCAAAAAATTATTAGCTTTCTCGCAGCAAAAAGTGCCGGAATCAAAGAGTATAAATCTTAATACGTTGTTGCAGAGTCGACATCATATGCTTGAAAAAATTCTGACTATGCGTATTGATTTGGTCATTAAACTTCAAGAAAACCCATGGCTAGTATGGCTCGATGAAGGGGATATGGAAGATGTCATCCTTAACCTGAGTATTAATGCTATGCATGCAATAGAGGGTAATGGACAGTTAACTATTCAAACCCAGAATCAGAACATAAATCAGATGGATGCTGAATCATTACATATTCCTCCCGGTGATTATGTATTGATCAGCTTTATAGATACGGGTTGTGGTATTGATAAAGAGACCATTGATAAAATTTTTGACCCCTTCTTCACCACCAAGGGACCGCTAGGTAGTGGTTTGGGTCTAAGTATCGTCTACGGTTTCGTACAAAATAGTGGTGGTGTTATTAAAGCTTATTCTGTGCAGGGAGAAGCGACTCAATTTACATTATATTTTCCTCGCTATTATGGCAGTAGTTGCGATCAACAATTAGAAAATGACAATAATCCTAAAGAGGACTTTAAAAGAAATAAAACTATTTTAGTGGTCGATGATGAGCCTGCGTTGCTTGATTTAATTGGTGAAATACTAAGTTTAGATGGATTTAATGTTATTTGTGTAGGAAACGCCAAAGACGCACTGAATACTCTAGAACACGAACCGGTTGATATATTGATTTCTGATGTGATTATGCCCGAAATTAATGGTTATCAACTGGCTGTGATGGTCAAAGAAAAATACCCAGATATAAAGATTCAGCTAGCCAGTGGTTTTAATGATGAGCGCAATGATATAGGCGTTATCGATGAAGATTTACAGCGTAATTCATTGCAAAAACCTTTTAAAGTACAGGCATTATTACAAAGAATACGCGAATTATGTGATGAAAATTAATAGGTAAAGAACCGTGTCAGTGCAAAGACTATTACAATCAACATACTGATTAATGATAACCTTAAATTCATAAATAATAACTATGGAGCTAACAATGTCTGAAAATACTTACGAGCCAGAAAAAATTTGGCAATGGAACTCAGCAAGTGGTGGCAAGTTTGCCAGCATTAATCGTCCTATAGCAGGGGCTACACATCAAGCGGATTTACCCGTGGGTAAGCACCCTTTACAACTTTATTCCTTAGCCACACCCAATGGCGTTAAAGTAACTATTTTATTGGAAGAGTTATTAGCTTTGAAGATCAAAGAGGCAGAGTATGATGCTCATTTGATTAGTATTATGGAGGGAGATCAATTTAGCTCTGGGTTTGTTGATATTAATCCGAACTCTAAAATTCCTGCTTTAGTGGATCATAGTGCTGATAATAAATTGCCAATTTTTGAGTCCGGCGCGATATTATTATATCTAGCTGAGAAGTTTGATGCTTTTTTACCCAAAGATCCGTTACTTAAGTCACAATGTTTATCGTGGCTATTTTGGCAAATGGGTAGTGCGCCTTATTTAGGTGGAGGCTTTGGTCATTTTTTCGCGTATGCACCAGAAAAGTTCGAATACCCGATAGAGCGGTTTACTATGGAAGTAAAGCGACAGCTTGATGTGTTAGACCGACATTTAGCTAATAATAAATACATGTGTGGCGACCAATACACTATTGCTGATATAGCTATCTGGCCTTGGTATGGGGCACTAGTGCAAAACAAAGTCTATGAAGCAGCCGAGTTTTTACAAACCCATTCTTATAAAAACTTAGTACGTTGGACTGAAGAAATTGGCGAACGGGAAGCGGTTAAGCGTGGGGTTATGGTTAATCGTACCTGGGGAGAATTGGATCAGCAGTTACATGAACGACATGATGAAAGTGATTTTGAATTGAAAACCCAGGATAAACTGCTTAAACCCGAATAACGTTAATACTAAAAAATTGACTAAGCGCTCTGAATTAGCTATTAACGGCACTGTAGAACGATCAGCGGACATTGTGTTAGTCAACCTGAGCATTGGTTTACTACAGATTAATACGTCTTAATGGCGTTCAAATACGTAACTATTTAGCTACCTGATTAGTAAAGATATCAGGTAGCTGATTTTTAAATAATAAACTCAGTGCTTCAGTTGCTGAAACATTTTTCTTTCGGCAAGTGGATAGGTAACTTCTGATCAGGCAAAACATTTCGGCGCCTTGCTCACTACGACAGCAACCCGATATTTTTGATGCACTTTAGTCATCCGAATATTCCTTTACCCATTTTACCTCTAGCCTTTTTTACTCAAATAAGGGATATTTAAAAGAGCAGTTATTAAATTTTATTTATCTAAAATATTCAGTTATTAAATTTTATTTATCTAAAATATTCAATTATTGAATATTTTCAACTTAAGTAGCGATGAATACACATTTCAGTTTTGATTACGCTTGTACCAAAAAAATCTTCTGGTAGAATCAGTTATATTGTTATTTTTTATAGGTAGTTAAGCCAACATGGTTATAAAAGCTAAAAGCCCTGCGGGATTCGCTGAGCAATATATTGTTGAATCTATTTGGAATGGAGGATTCCCTCCGGGATCAATTTTACCAGCAGAACGTGAATTATCGGAGCTAATTGGTGTAACTAGAACTACGTTAAGAGAAGTTCTTCAGCGTTTAGCTAGAGATGGTTGGTTAACGATAAAACACGGAAAGCCAACAAAAGTTAATAACTTTTGGGAAACCTCTAGTTTAAATATTTTAGAAACGTTAGCTCAATTAGACCAAGAAGGTATTCCTGACTTGGTAGATAACTTACTATCGGCTCGTACTAATGTTAGTGCTATTTATATACGTGGTGCAATAAAAAACAACCCAGAAAAAACAATTGAATTGTTAAGCGCCTATGTTGATGTGGAAGATACTGGGGAGGCTTATGCCGAGTTTGATTATAAATTAAATAAAGCGCTAGTGACTGCCTCTGGCAATTCAATTTATTTATTAATATTAAATGGTTTTAGAGGTTTATATTCACGTATTGGTCGTTTGTATTTTGCTCATCCGATGGGACGTGAAATTTCTAGAACCTATTATCAAAAGTTGATTGATTTAGCTAAAGAAAATCGTTTTGATGATTCTATCTTTGCCGTACGAAAATATGGTGTTGAGTCGGGTAAACTTTGGGTTGACTTGAAAGATGATGTTTTGAAAGAGCTGTCCGTAGATTAATTCATATTAAAGCTTAGCTCAAAACTTAACTTTAACCTTAGCTCACACATTAATTTAAATATTTAAGGCGACACTTTCGTCGCCTTTTTAATGTGAAGAGTACTTTTGTGTAGATTACTTTGTTTTTACTCTTGATCCTTTAATTTGTCAGAACATTGAGCAATAACCTCATCCTCTCCTTCTTTTTTTTCTTGCACTATTTTTACATCAAACTGCCATAAATAATGTAAGTGTTTAAGTACCTCATCTTTAGAGTCTCCTAGCTCAATGCCTTTGTGTGGTACATAACGTAGTGTGAGTGATCTATCACCATCAATATTTGCATCAACAATCTGAATGTTAACCTCTAAATTGCTGAGATTGTATTGCTCGGCTAACTTATGTCGAATTTTTTTATAGCCCTGTTCATTATGTATTGCACCAATTTCAACATAATTATTTTTTTCATCATCATGAATATGAAATAATTTAAAATCACGAATAAGTTTTGGTGATAAATATTGGCTTATAAAGCTTTCATCTTTAAAGTTTTCCATAGCAAAATGTAAGGTATCTAACCAGTTACTACCGGCAATTTCAGGAAAAAATTCTTTGTCTTCTTCAGTAGGGTGTTCACAAATACGTCTGATATCAATAAACATATTAAAACCCAAAGCATAAGGGTTAATACCTGAATAATAGTTACTATTGTATTCTTGCTGAGCAACTACGTTGGTATGACTATGTAAAAACTCCAACATAAATTTATCGGTAACTAAACCTTCATCATAGAGATGGTTTAATATAGTGTAATGCCAAAAACATGCCCAACCTTCATTCATCACTTGAGTTTGTTTTTGAGGGTAGAAGTACTGAGAAATTTTTCTGACTATCCTCACAATTTCTCGTTGCCAAGGTTTCAGCAAAGGCGCATTTTTTTCAATAAAGTAGAGGATGTTTTCTTGTGGCTCTGACGGAAATTTATACTTATGTTCATTGTTGTCTTTATTAGCATTGGGCACCGTTCGCCATAACATATTAACTTGAGATTGCAGGTATTCCTCCCGTTCTTCTTGACGTTTCAATTCTTCATCAAGAGATATTTTTTGCGGGCGTTTATAACGATCAACACCATGGTTCATTAAAGCGTGACATGCATCTAATGTTGCTTCAACCTCGTCTATGCCATATATATTTTCACACTTAGCGATATAGTTTTTTGCAAAAAGTAAATAATCAATAATAGAACTGGCATCGGTCCAGGATTTAAATAAATAATTTCCTTTGAAAAATGAATTATGACCATAACAAGCGTGAGCCATTACTAACGCTTGCATTGGCATGGTGTTTTCTTCCATTAAGTAGGAGATACATGGGCTAGAGTTGATGACTATTTCATAGGCTAAACCCATTTCGCCTCGTTTGTATGTTTGCTCTGTTTGGATGAATTTTTTACCGAAAGTCCAGTGGTTATAACCAATAGGCATGCCAACTCCAGCGTAAGCATCCATCATTTGCTCGGCGGTAATGACCTCTATTTGATTTGTGTAAGTATCTAGTCGGTAATGTTCAGCTACACGGGCTATTTCCGTTTGATACAGCTCTAGTAACTCGAAAGTCCAATCGGGACAATCGTCTAATGATTTTACTTTCGGAGTAACTTTTGACGGTTCTTTTTTATTTGATGTACCCATAATTTCACCTATCTCCAATTTTTGCATTAGCCCTATCTATGCTGCGTTCTTGGTGTTCTTTTTAAATAACTTTCTAAAAACAGGGTATATATCGGTCACTTCTTTTATATGTTGTATGGCGAAATTAGTATGAGTTTCCATGACCTGTTGATATTGTTGCCATAGTGTTTGGTGAGCTCGTTGAGTGATTTCTATATAGCTAAAATAACGCGTTTTAGGGAGTATTTTATTAATAAGCAATGATTTACAGTGCGGAGAATCATCAGCCCAGTTATCGCCGTCAGATGCTTGAGCGCCATAAATGTTCCACTGATTGTCATTGTATCTTTGTGTGATTATGTCATCCATTAATTCTAAAGCACTTGAGGCAATAGTCCCTCCCGTTTCTTGGGAATAAAAAAACTCATGTTCATCTACTTCTTTAGCTTGGGTATGATGCCGAATATAGACAACATCAATATTTTTGTAAGTTCTGCTTAAAAATAAATAAAGTAAAATATAAAATCGTTTTGCCATCTCTTTGGTTGCTTGATCCATTGAACCTGATACGTCCATTAAACAAAACATGACCGCTTTTGACGTGGGTACGGCTTGTTTGGCGAAATTTCTAAAACGTAAATCAAAGGTATCAATAAAAGGGACTTTTGCTATTTTTTCTTCAAGTATTTGTATTAAATTAATAAGTTCTCTTTCTTCGCTTATATGGTCGTGTTTATCCTGCTGTAAAACGGCCAATGCTTCTTGATATTCCTTTAGCTGTTTGCGTTTTGACGATGTCATCGCTATACGTCTAGCAATAGACCCCTGTAATGATTTTACAATATCAATGTTGGAAGCAGACCCTTCAGCAGAAAAGCCCGAACGTACCGTTTTATATTCAATCAGTTTATCCAGTTGATTTTTTTCTAAATTTGGTAATTCTAGGTCTTCAAAAAGTAAGTTTAAGTACTCTTCTTTTGATATTGAAAAAGTAAAGTCGTCATCGCCTTCACCAGTGTTACTTGCCTCACCTTTTCCACTTCCTTGGCCTTGTTGATTGGGTGGCTTTGGTATGCGATCACCGGTAATAAATTGATCATTTCCTGGGTGGACTCTATCACGAATGCCGCCACTGCCTCGATGAAACACCGGTTCAGACAAGTCTTTTTTGGGAATAACTATATTCTCACCGGAGTTTATGTCTGTGACACCACGCTTATCAATGGCATCAGATACTGATTTTTTTATCTGGTTTTTATAGCGCCTTAAAAAGCGCTGACGATTAACGGTACTTTTATTCTTACTGTTGAGTCGTCTATCAATAAAATTAGCCATTATCAACTCCTTATCTCTTCAGTTACCTGCTTGGCTTATCTATGAAAATAAGCTAAAACGCCTACTTAAAGAGACACTACTTAAGAAGACTTTCTTACACGTAAATACCATTCAGACAATAATCTAACTTGCTTTTGGGTATAGCCTTTAGTCATCATACGTTCAACAAAATCATCATGCTTTTGTTGATCATCTTTTGATGTTTTCGAATTGAAAGAGATAACAGGTAGTAAGTCTTCTGTGTTAGAAAACATTTTTTTCTCAATGACAGTGCGAAGTTTTTCATAGCTAACCCATGATGGATTATGGCCGTTATTATTTGCTTTTGCTCTTAGCACAAAGTTGACTATTTCATTACGAAAATCTTTTGGATTACTAATGCCTGCTGGTTTTTCTATTTTCTCTAATTCATCATTTAACGCTTGCCTATCAAATAGCTGCCCGGTTTCTGCGTCACGGTATTCTTGATCTTGAATCCAAAAATCAGCATAAGTGACGTAGCGATCAAAAATATTTTGACCATATTCAGAATACGATTCTAAATAAGCAGTTTGAATTTCTTTACCTATAAATTCTATATAGTGAGGTGTTAAATAGCCTTTTATAAACTCTAAATAACGCTCTGTAATTTCTTTTGGTAGTTGTTCTCGTTCTACTTGCTGCTCAAGCACATAAAATAAATGCACAGGATTGGCAGCCACTTCAATGTTATCGAAATTAAATACCCGTGAAAGTATTTTAAAAGCAAAGCGAGTTGATAGACCTGACATGCCTTCATCAATACCGGCATAATCTTTATATTCTTGGTAAGATTTTGCTTTTGGATCGGTATCTTTTAATGTTTCACCATCATAAACGCGCATTTTGGAGTAGATGCTTGAGTTAACTGGATCTTTTAAACGCGAAAGTACGGAAAACTGCGCTAAAATTTCTAGGGTATCTGGTGCACATTGTGCTGTTTTTAATTCACTGTGTTCTAATAACTTTCTATAGATATTAACTTCTTCAGAAACGCGCATGCAATAAGGTACTTTGACAATATAAACTCTGTCCAAAAAGGCTTCATTATTTTTATTATTTCTAAAGGTTTGCCATTCAGATTCATTTGAATGGGCTAATAAAATGCCCTTAAAAGGCAGGGCTGATAACCCTTCTGTTGGATTATAGTTACCTTCCTGAGTTGCGGTTAGCAAAGGGTGTAGCACTTTTATTGGTGCTTTGAACATCTCTACAAACTCCATCATTCCTTGGTTTGCTCGACATAATGCGCCTGAATAACTATAGGCATCAGCGTCATTTTGAGCAAAATGCTCTAGCTGCCTTATATCAACTTTCCCCACAAGTGCTGAAATATCCTGATTGTTATCATCGCCTGGCTCAGTTTTAGCAATGGCAATTTGATCTAAAATTGATGGGTATATTTTTACCACTTTGAATTGTGCTATATCACCTTTAAATTCATGTAGCCGTTTAGCGGCCCATGGCGAAATTATGCTATTTAGATAGCGCTCAGGAATGTTGTATTCGTCTTTTAATATTTTTCCGTCTGAATGCACATCAAACAAACAAAATGGATGATCGTTGACAGGACTCCGTATGCCATTGGCGCTAAGTATATAAATAGGTTCTTTTTGCATCAACGCTTTTAATTTTTCAGCTAAGGATGATTTACCACCGCCAACAGGCCCAAGTAAATAAAGAATTTGTTTCTGTTCTTCTAACCCTTGAGAGGCATGTTTGAGGTAAGCAACTATTTGTTCAATCGCCTCTTCCATACCATAAAACTCAGTAAAGGCAGGGTAACGATTAATAACTCTATTCGAAAATATCCGGCTTAATGTCGGCTCAGTAGAGGTATCAACTGCTTCGGGTGTGCCAATAGCACTGAGTAGTCTTTCTGATGCGCTGGCATAAGCAAGGTTGTCATTTTTACAAAGAGCTAAAAACTCTTGCAGGCTAAATTCTTCCTCTTGAGCTTCTTCGTAACGTGATTGATAATGTTGAAAAATAGTCATAGCCATCTCCAAAAAGTTGGGTGCAAACTTATCCATGTTCATTTTATTTATGTCTTGTTTTTAAGACTAGTTGCTTTAGCTGATTTTGCTAACAAAAATTGTAAGTAAAATGTAATGATATTTTGAAAAACTGTAATTAATCAGTAAATTGTTACCTATTTCAGCTAAGTGTTTCTAGCTAAAACGCGCTGTAATTAAGGTGCTGCGTCTGTGTAACAAGTGAAATAGACGCAGCTGATAAATAATATTAAGATTAAAAAATTTCTCAGATAAACCGTTAATATTTTTTTGATAAGCGTAATCCACGCTATGTCGTGGTTTTGGGTTGTTGTCTGTGGATATTGAGTTTTTTCATTCTAGATCTCAGTGTGCTGTCGGGCATATCCAGTATTTTTGCTGCGCCGTTATTTCCTCCCACACGCCAATGACAATTGTTTAATACCTCTATGATGTAAGATTTTTCAATGTCGGCAAGTGTCTTGTTAGGGGGGGTAGTCACTTGATGACTTTTAGAAAATTTTTGTTGGATATTGAGTAGTTCTGACGTGGATAAAATGACTTCACGCTCTAGAATATTTTGTAATTCTCGAATATTTCCTGGCCAATGATAGCTGGCAAGTTTCGCTAAACTGCGATTATTTATACCTTGAATATTTTTATTAAGCTTATTATTTAGTTGCTTTAATATGCCGTGGCACAATAAAGGAATATCTTCGATACGCTCTCTTAATGCGGGTATGTTAATAGGGAATACATTGAGCCGGTAATATAAATCCATTCTAAAAAGACCTTGCTCGACCATAGCGAATAGATCTCTGTTGGTAGCGACAATAATTCTAATATCTACTTTTATAGTTTTAGCGCCGCCGACGCGTTCTAGCTCTCTTTCTTGTAATACGCGTAATAATTTACTTTGTGCTTCTAACGATAATTCACCAATTTCATCTAAAAATAAAGTACCTTTATCCGCTAATTCAAAACGGCCTTTACGCCTTTCGTTTGCGCCTGTAAAAGCACCTTTTTCATGACCGAATAACTCTGATTCTAATAAGTTGGCGCTAAATGCGGCACAATTTACTTTGACTAACGGTGAGCCACAACGTTGACTGAGTTGGTGTAAGTTACGAGCGACAACTTCTTTTCCTGTACCATTTTCACCTAAAACTAATACTGTGCTGTCGGTTTTAGCCACAAGCTTTATTTGTTGTAACATTTTTTTATAGGCAGAGTTATCGCCTTCTAAACCAGAGCCATTCCATGTCTTATTAATTTCATCTTTCAGGTAACTATTTTCGTCTTGTAATTTTTCAGTTAAATTTTGTACTTTTTTTAAGGCTGCTCTGAGGTTATTATCAGTAATTCGTTGTTGGCTAACATCGCGAAATACCGCTACAGCTCCAATTAACTCACCCTGTTTGTACACAGGTGTAGAGGTATACTCAACAGGAAAATTGCTACCATCTTTGCGCCAGAAAACCTCATGGGTTATTTTGCGTTCTATACCATCACGCATGGTATTGTAAATGTGGCATTCATGACTAGGGTAGGGGACGCCATTTTCATGGCTATGATGATGATACTCATGAATTTTTTTACCAAGTAGGTCGGTTGCCTGCCAACCCGTCATTTGCTCTGCAGCAGGATTAATAAAGACCGCATTACCGTTAATATCAAAACCATAAATACCCTCGCCAACAGCATTTAATAATAAGTTTGAACTGACTAAAAATTGCTCTATGTTATCAGGCATGAATAGGTTAACTCTTTTGTTAAGTAGCGCATTCTAAATAGGCGCGATATATCGTGGTTTATGCTGGGTAGTTTAAGTCTGTTTCACAGGAAATAAAAGTGAATGTGGTGGTTTTTTTGAAAATGATAACTTTAAAACCATTATTGAACGAGACAGTTTAACATTTGATTGAGTTAAATAAGTAATGAAGCATAGCTAACGTGTTAGCCGCAGGTAAGGTTGTTATTTCGGTTATAGAATAAAAAATTATAGTTGATTTTATTATTACCAGAGCAAGTCGTATCGCGCCTTGACCTGATTTCCTAGCTTAACTCTGAAACTGCATATTGAGGTGGAGCGGGTATATATCTACAACCATTCAAAAATTAAACCGGTATTTTGAATCGCCATAGATATAAATTTTTAGTTAATCTAAATTAGTCAGATTAGCTAAAGTTAGCTTGGGCAAAATCCCAGTTAGCTAATGCCCAAAACGCTTCCATATATTTAGGACGTAAATTACGATAATCAATATAGTAAGCATGTTCCCATAAATCTACAGTGATTAATGGTGTTACACCGTCTTCAGTTATCGGTGTTGCTGCATTAGATGTATTAACGATAGCTAAGCTGCCATCGGCATTCTTAACTAACCAAGTCCAACTTGAGCCAAAGTTATTAATAGCGCTATCGGTAAACTTTGCTTGAAACTCTGCAAATGAACCAAACGTTGCATTAATCGCATCAGCTAAAGCGCCAGTTGGTTCAGAACCACCATTTGGGCTCAAGCTATTCCAATAAAAAGTATGATTCCAGATTTGTGCTGCGTTATTAAAAATGCCGGCAGAAGATGTTTTTACAATTTCCTCTAATGATTTATCTGCAAATTCGGTTCCTTCAATCAACCCATTAAGCTTTACCACATAAGTATTGTGATGTTTGCCATAATGAAATGATAATGTTTCTGCCGAAATATGCGGTTCTAATGCGTTTTGTTCATAAGGTAATGCAGGTAATTCAATAGACATTGTGCTCTCCAGTTTTCTTTATTTAAGTGTTTTAACGAATAAAGAGTGTGTTTTAATTAAAACTTGAGTAAAATACTCAGGTATTAAATTTATACTATATTGACTACCTACTGTATAGGTATTCTTATGCTATTTTTCAAGTACTTCACTTAAAAAAACATTTTAGGTGAAGTATTTATTATATTGAATTGAAAAGTGAGTTTTTGACTCCATTACTTGTACTAAGGTAAATTTAATTTTATATAGTAAGTGTTATTTTTTAAGTGTTATTTTTTAAGTGTTATTTTTTAGAGGTTATTAGTTATTATGGATACTATCGAACGTATTAAAGAACAGATTAGTGAAAATACAGTATTACTGTATATGAAAGGCTCACCAAAATTACCTAACTGTGGTTTTTCTTCACAAGCTTCGCAAGCGTTGATTAATTGTAATGAACAATTTGCTTACGTTGATATTTTACAAAATCCAGATATTCGAGCTGAATTACCAAAGTATGCCGAATGGCCAACTTTTCCACAACTTTGGGTTGATGGCGAGTTAGTTGGTGGTTGTGATATTATTATGGAAATGTTCCAGCAAGGTGAACTGCAAGCGTTAATTACCGAAGCAGTTGCTAAAAATAGCACAGAAGATAACAACGCAGAATAAGTATTAAAATTTTAAAACAGCCACAGTGTAAAAGTGGCTATTCATTTTCTCAATAAAAAACGGAGTATAAGATGAGCGTATTAGTTGGTCGTCCAGCACCAGACTTTACTGCTGCAGCAGTATTAGGTAGCGGCGAGATTGTAGATAGTTTTACTTTAAGCGAAGTTATCAAAGGTAAAAAAGCCGTTGTGTTTTTCTATCCATTAGACTTTACTTTTGTATGTCCTTCTGAACTATTAGCTTTTGATCATCGTATGGACGAATTCAAAAGCCGTGGCGTAGAAGTAATCGGTGTTTCTATCGATTCACAATTTTCTCATAATGCATGGCGTAATACTGCAATTAATGATGGTGGTATTGGTCCAGTACAATATACTTTAGTTGCTGATACTAAACATGAAATTTGTAAAGCATATGATGTTGAACATCCTGAAGCTGGCGTTGCGTTTCGTGGTTCATTTTTAATTGATGGTGAAGGCAATGTTCGTCATCAAGTAGTTAATGATTTACCATTAGGCCGTGATGTTGATGAAATGTTACGTATGGTTGATGCTTTACAATTCCACGAAGACCACGGTGAAGTTTGTCCTGCTGGTTGGAATAAAGGCGATAAAGGTATGACTGCTTCTCCAGATGGTGTTGCTGCTTACCTTACGGATAATGCTGCTAAACTATAATAATTGCGTCTGACGTAATTCGTCATGAACAGATTATAGTTTACGTTTAAATTATATAAAAAAGGCTAGAGTTTTATCGACTCTAGCCTTTTTATTTGTTCAAAATATTATTCGCTATTCGCTATTCGCTATTCGCTATTCGCTTCAGGCGCAGCTAGTGGCCAACCACCTAACTCATGCCATTTATTAACAATATGACAAAAAAGCTCTGCAGTTTTTTCTGTATCGTATAAAGCCGAGTGGGCTTCACTATTATTAAAATCAATTTGTGCAGCTATACACGCTTTTGCTAATACAGTTTGACCTAAGGCTAGTCCTGCTAGTGTTGTGGTATCAAAACTCACAAAGGAATGAAATGGGCTACGTTTTATATTACAGCGACTGGTTGCTGCATTTAAAAAGCCTAAATCAAATGCAGCATTGTGAGCGACAATTACTGCACGTTGGCACCCGGCTAACTTCATCTTCTTTCTGACTAACTTAAATAGTGTTTTTAAGGCAACAGCTTCATCTACCGCGCCACGTAATGGGTTGGTTGGATCAATGCCGGTAAATTCTAACGCTTTAGGCTCTAAGTTTGCCCCCTCAAAAGGGTGCACATTAAATTGTATGGTTTCGTCTATAGAAAGCTTACCGGTCACTTTATCTAAAGATAATACTGAAGCCGCAATTTCTAATAAGGCATCAGTTTGGGCATTAAACCCTGCAGTTTCAACATCAATGACTACAGGGAAATAGCCTCTGAAGCGTTGTGCTAAAAGGGAATTGGTTTGTTCATTAGGGGCTTTTTTTTCTAGACTTTCTGGCATACGATTTTAGACAGTTGATGTTGCTACAAATTTGAAGTGATTATCTCAGAAAAAAGGAATAAAGACGAGGATGAAACAAATACTAATAGTTAATAAAATCATGAAAAAGTGTTAAAGTTATCTTAAGGTAGGGCGATACAGAGAGTGCCGCCTATTAATTTTGTTGCAAAATCCATGAAATTTTTTTTTCTTGATACAAATAAAGCATTGATTACATACAGCTTAAGGTCTTTACCAAAAGTAAAGGCATTGCTGTTTATTAGTGTATTTTGTAGTGTGCTTGTTAACAATGCACAGGCTGGAATTCGCCAATACAGTGCGAGTATTCATACCTCTCAATGGCAGTTAGCAAATGACACTCGTTTACAGTGTACTTTAGCGCATCAAATTCCTCATTATGGTCAAGCACGTTTTTCAGCAAAAGCAAGTCGAAAGTTAAATATGGAATTTGAATTAGATATGATGCTTTTACCTGACAGCTATTCTCTTGCTCAGGTTCGTAGTGAATCACCTAAGTGGCGTCCAGGCTATGGTGGTCGAGTATTAGCCGATATGAAACTATATAAACAATTTAATCCAAGCTTACCTAAAAAAGTAGCGTGGACTATGTTAAGTGAATTAGAGCAGGGCATGAGCCCAACGTTTTATTATAATGATTGGCATAGTGAACAAGATAAAATATCGGTTAGCTTATCAACTGCACGTTTTAATAGTGCTTATAGAAACTTTGTTGCTTGTGTAGGTAACTTACTTAACTACAGCTTTGATGATATTTCCTATACGGTGTTAAACTATCAATCCAATAGCGATAAATTTACTAAAGCCTCACAAAGACGTATTAATATGATACGTGAGTATTTAAGTTTAGATCCTAACCTTGAATTAGTCCTTGTTGATGCCTACTCCGATAGTTATGGTGGTCGTTGGACTAATTTGAAGTTATCAGAGCGTCGTGCATTAAAAATACGTGATTATTTTGTTAAAAATGGCATAAACGCTGACCGAATTGAAGCGAAAGGGTATGGTGAAAAACGCCATATTGCTTCTAATGAGACAACATTAGGTCGTGGTAAAAACCGAAGAGTCGTTATTCAAATGCAAAAAATGTAGCTTAACCCTTACATATATAGAAGCTTTTTATTTAATTCAAATTGATAAATTGTTGAACAGGCCTATCGATTCACAGTAATCTACGGGCCTGTTCTTTTTATACTTATGGAAAGCCTAAATGAAATATTTTACTCGGCTATTATTCTTAGTTGTTTTATCAATATCACCTTTATCATTCTCAGCGTCGGCAAAGTCACCAGTACTTAATGACGCGTACACCTACGCTAATTATGATCAAGTTATCACTACTCACCTTTACTTAGATTTAACTGTCGATTTTGAACAAAAAGCATTGTCAGGTTTTGCGGAGTTATCATTAAAGTGGCTAAATGAAAGTGCGAGTCAGGTTATTTTAGACACACGTGATTTGGTTATCCATCGTGTTTTAGCACAAAATAGCCAGGGTGAATGGCGAAAGGTCGGTTTTTCACTTGCTAAGCGAGATGATGTTTTAGGGTCAAAATTAACGATTAACACCAAGACTAATGCTAAAAAATTACGTATTTATTATAATTCAACAGCAAAGGCGTCAGGTTTACAATGGTTGTCACCAGAACAAACAGCGGGTAAAGATAAACCGTTTTTGTTTAGCCAAAACCAAGCCATTCATGCTCGCTCGTGGATACCAATTCAAGACACGCCAAGTGTGCGTGTCACGTATACCGCACGAATCAAGACAGACAAAGAATTATTAGCCGTAATGAGTGCTAATAATGAACCAGACACCCTGCGTGATGGTGATTATTTTTTCTCTATGCCACAAGCTATTCCTGCTTATTTGATTGCGATTGGTGTGGGTGACTTACATTTTAAAGCGATGAGTTACCAAACAGGAATTTACGCTGAAGCTAATATCTTAGATGCCGCGGTGGCTGAATTTGATGACACCCAAGCGATGATCGATAAAGCGGAAAAAATGTATGGAAAATACCGTTGGGGCCGTTACGATTTACTAATACTACCCCCAAGTTTTCCTTTTGGCGGTATGGAAAACCCACGCTTATCTTTTATTACACCAACCGTTATTGCGGGTGATAAAAGTTTAGTCAATTTAATCGCCCATGAATTGGCCCATTCTTGGTCCGGTAATCTAGTAACTAATGAAAGCTGGCGTGACCTTTGGTTAAATGAAGGTTTTACTAGCTATGTTGAAAATCGCATTATGGAAGCTGTGTTTGGTGAAGATAGAGCGGTTATGGAGCAAGCACTTGCTGCGCAAGGTTTGAATGATGAAATAACTGAATTATCACCGGGTGATACTCAGCTATATATTGACTTAAAAGGACGCGATCCTGATGATGCTTTTTCTAGTGTGCCTTACACTAAAGGTCAATTATTCTTAATGTATTTAGAAAATAAATTTGGTCGTGAGCGCTTTGATGCATTCGTTTTAGGCTATTTTGAAAGCCATGCGTTTCAAAGTTTAGGTACGGCTAATTTTGTAAAATACATAAAAGCTAATTTAACTGATAAATATCCCAATATTGTTAGTGATAAAGAAATTAACGTTTGGATTTATGACCAAGGCCTTCCTAGTTATGCACCTAAACCAACCTCAACAGCTTTTAGTATTATTGATGAGAAAATCACACAGTGGTTAAGCGATGAAGCAGCACTAACACAATTACCCACATCGCAATGGACTTTACATGAATGGTTACACTTCATTAATAACTTGCCGCTTAATATTAAGGTTGAGCGTATGATTGCACTTGATAAAGCTTTTGATTTAACACACAGTCATAATGCTGAAATTGCCCATGCGTGGTATTTATTGTCGGTACGAGTGGGCTATGACGTTGTATATCCAGCGATGTCTGAGTATCTAATTGCCATTGGTCGTCGTAAATTAATTGTACCTTTGTATAAAGAATTGTCTCAAACAGAGCAAGGTAAAGCATGGGCATTAAAAGTTTACCAAAAGGCACGTCCAGGCTACCATGGCTTGGCACAAGGGACTATTGATGATGTTTTGAAATAGTAATAAACCCTTCGACCCTTCGACAAGCTCAGGGCAAGCGGCTCAGGGCAAGCGGCTCAGGGCAAGCGGAATAAACACAGCCGTTCATACTGAGCGTGAGGTTTCTTCGACAGGCTAAGAACAATCAGAAGCTGCAGTCGAAGTGCGACAAGCTTCCTTCGACAAGCTCAGGACAAACGGAATAAACAAAACCGTTTATATTGAGCAGGTGAGTAGATCACTTAAACTATGCAATTTAAAGGCTCTGTTGAGCCTTTTTTGCTATTCGCTGCTTAGAACTCTTGATATAATACAGGTAATTACGTTAATTATTTTTAGAGGTTTTGTGGATGTCGGAAGCTGAAAATCGACCAACCAATTTTATTCGTCAAATTATCGATGCTGATCTTGCTAGCGGTAAACATAACTCAGTGCAAACGCGTTTTCCGCCTGAGCCTAATGGTTTCTTGCATATAGGTCATGCGAAAGCTATTTGTTTGAATTTTGGTATTGCTCAAGATTACAACGGATTATGTAATTTACGCTTTGATGATACTAACCCTGAAAAAGAAGACATAGACTACGTACATGCGATTAAAAAAGATGTGCAGTGGTTAGGTTTTGAATGGGCTGGAGATATTCATTACTCTTCACAGTACTTTGATAAGTTACATAGCTTTGCTGTTGAATTAATTGAAAAAAGCTTAGCTTATGTATGTTTCTTAAATGGTGAAGAAACTCGCGAATATCGCGGTACGTTAAACAAGCCAGGTAAGAATAGCCCCTATCGCGATACGTCAGTTGAAGAAAACTTAGCGTTATTTGAGAAAATGAAAAACGGCGAATGCCAAGAAGGCGAATGCTCGTTACGCGCAAAAATTGACATGAGCTCAAGTTTTATGTGCTTGCGTGATCCCATTATTTATCGTGTCAGATTTGCTCATCATCATCAAACGGGCGATAAATGGTGTATTTATCCAATGTATGATTTTACCCATTGTTTATCGGATGCCATTGAAGGCGTAACACACTCTATTTGTACCTTAGAGTTTCAAGATAACCGTCGTTTATATGATTGGGTTATTAACAATGTTTCTGTACCTACCATCCCTCATCAATATGAGTTTTCTCGGTTAAATCTTGAATACACATTAATGAGTAAACGTAAATTAAACATGTTAGTAGAAGAAAAATTAGTTGATGGTTGGGATGATCCTCGAATGCCCACTATTGCCGCATATAGACGACGTGGCTACACGCCATCATCTCTGCGAGAATTCGCTAAACGTATTGGTGTTACCAAGATGGAAAACACCGTTGAAATTAGTGTATTAGAAGCCTGTATTCGTGAAGACTTAAATGACAATGCACCGCGTGCAATGGCAGTACTTGATCCTATTAAACTGGTGATTGAAAATTATGCTGAAGGTAAAACTGAAGCGTTAACGGTAAAAAATCATCCAAGTGATGAAAGCCAAGGGGTACGTATTGTGCCATTTAGCGGTGAACTTTACATTGAAGCTGAAGACTTTAGAGAAGAAGCTAATAAAAAATATAAGCGTTTAGTCATTGATAAAGCGGTGCGTTTGCGTGGTGCTTATGTGGTAACTGCGACACGTTGTGACAAAGATGAACAGGGCAATGTGACAACAGTCTATTGTACCTACAATGAAGATACGTTAGGTAAAAATCCAACGGACGGTACCAAGCCTAAAGGTGTCATTCATTGGGTTGATGCGCAAAAATCACTTACCGCAACTATACGTTTATATGATCGATTATTTACCGTGCCAAACCCAGCGGCAGAAACTGATTTTCAGCGTGTGATGAATCCAGAATCATTGATTGTGATTGACAATGCGAAAGTAGAGCCCTCTTTAGCCAATGCTAAAGCCGAGCAAGCCTTTCAGTTTGAACGTCAAGGCTACTTCTGTTTAGACAACGACTGTAAAAATGCTGACGAACTGGTTTTTAACCGCACCGTTGCTTTACGCGATACTTGGGAAAAAATAGCGAAATAATACCACCTTAGCCCAATGAGTAAAACGGGTGATAATCGATTTTTGTCATCACAAAAATCATTAATATAGAAGGCCAGTAGCACAAAATTACTGGCTTTCTATTATACTATTTGCAACTTGAAATGTGATCAAAACCTTTTAAAAAAAAAGACATATCTATCCTCCTTTATATTTAGGTATAAAACTAACTGTTGAAAAGTAATTTAGAGATTAGTTATTTTCAAATCTTAAACGGATAAAAATCATGCGACCGAGCAGAATTAATCAAGTAGAAGCTGAGCACTTCAGTTGGCATATTATCAAAGATATTTTTCCCTATCTGATTGAATATAAAAGTCGAGTACTGTTTGCTGTAGGCTTTATGATATTAGCTAAAGTTGCTAGTGTTTGTCTGCCATTTCTCCTTAAATATATTGTAGATGGAATAGATATCTCTCAATTTGACCAAGCGTCATTATTAGTTGTGCCGGTTGGACTTGTGTTAGCTTATGGTTTAGTTCGTTTATCTAATGTTGTTTTCGGTGAAATTAGGGACGTGCTCTTTGGGCGAGTGACTGAAAGATCTATCCGTAGAATTAGCTTAAATGTTTTCAAGCACTTACATAAATTAGATTTAGAATACCATTTAGACAGAAGGACTGGAGGCTTAGCGCGAGATATAGAACGTGGCGCATCAGGTATAAACTTTCTTATGCGCTTTATGGTTTTTAACATCATACCCACACTGCTCGAAATTGCCATGGTGATAGGTGTTTTATTATATAACTACTCAATAGGTTTTGTTGGTATTAGCTTAACCGCCATTGCTTTGTATATTACCTTCTCTGTTAAAACAACTGATTGGCGTGTGAAATTTATAAGGGAAGCGAATCAGGCTGATTCGAGTAGTAATAATCATGCTGTTGACTCTTTACTCAATTATGAAACGACCAAATATTTTTCTAATGAAGATTTTGAAGCAAACAGATATGATAAAGACCTCGAAGATTGGGAAGTTGCCAAACGTAAAAACAGACTGTCTCTTTTTGCTCTAAATGGCGGGCAAGCTTTTATTATCGCAATTGCCATTACTGCAATGATGATGTTAGCGGCCTATAAAGTGACTCAAGGTGAGATGACACTTGGGGATTTTGTACTGATTAACGCTTTTATTATGCAGATATTTTTACCTTTAAATTTCTTAGGATTTGTTTACCGTGAGATTAAAGGCTCGCTTGCTAATATTGAACACTTATTTAGCCTAATGTCGATTAAGCCAAAAATAGTCGATGCGGATGATGCAACAGAGTTAAATATTGTTAATGGAAAAGTTGATTTTAACAATATTAGTTTTTGCTATAATGAAAAAAGAAAAATAATAAGTAATGTAAGTTTTTCTGTTAATGCCGGTGAAAAAGTTGCCATAGTCGGTCCAAGCGGTCACGGAAAATCGACCTTGATGAAGTTGCTATTCAGGTTTTATGATGTCGATGAGGGCTCAATTTGTATCGATGGGCAAGACATAAAAAAAGTAACACTAAAGTCATTACGTCGTGCTATTGGAGTGGTTCCACAAGACACTGTGCTGTTTAACGAATCAATCTTTGAGAATGTTCGCTATGGCAATCCATCATCTACTGATTCTGAGGTTTATAAAGCGATCAAGCTGGCTCATTTAGATGAGTTTATAAAGTTGCTGCCAGATGGTGTTAAAACTGTTGTCGGTGAACGAGGGTTAAAATTAAGTGGTGGCGAAAAACAACGTGTCGCTATTGCTAGAACGATTATTAAAAACCCTCCGATTCTTATTTTTGATGAAGCCACTTCATCACTTGATAGCCATTCAGAACAAGCTATTTTATCAGCGTTTAGAGATATTTCAGAGAATTCAACCAGCTTGGTTATCGCACATAGGTTATCAACCATTGTTGATGCCGATAGAATAATCTTTATAGACAATGGTAACGTTGCAGAAGAAGGCAGCCATTCAGCGTTACTAGAAAAAAATGGTTTATATGCAGCCTTGTGGGAAGCCCAATTGAACAGCGATAATTAGTTACCGTAATAAGGCTAAACTAATAAAAGTTGAATCAACATACTGATTTAAATAATAAATAATAAATAATAAACTGTTTGCGGCCTTAAACGGCAAATAAAAACGTGAAAAACACTTAATCATCTAGAGCTATAAACCGATATCATGACAAGAAAAATATTAAAATTGAATCTAAAAAGCAAGAAAGCCTCCATACCAGCAGATGAAGTGATCAAGGCTGAGGCCCATATGGATCCACAAAAGCGTTTTTTATCTGGCGTAGCCATTAATCCATATGAGTGTATTAACCTAGAATCAGGATCTAAAGAATTCTCTACGCGAGCGATGGATCTGTTTACACCAATTGGAATGGGACAGCGAGGCTTGATTGTTGCTCCACCGGGCTCTGGAAAAACCACCATGTTAAAGCATATTTGCCAGTCGGTGGGGAAAGCTTATCCCGAGATAAAGCTATACGCGTTACTCATCGATGAGCGCCCTGAAGAAGTGACCGATTTCAAGCGCAGCGTACCGGCAAAAGTACATGCCTCATCTACCGATGACAGCTATGACCAACATGTCCGTGTAGCTAATAATCTGCTTAATATCGCTCGAAAAGAAGCTGGCGAAGGTCACAATGTGATGATCGTCATTGATTCTCTCACAAGGCTCACTCGGGTACATAATGCCAGTGGAAAGGGCAGCGGTCGTACCATGTCAGGCGGTATTGACGCTAGCGCAATGGCAATACCACGAAAACTGTTTGGTGCAGCCAGAAAAATTGAAAATGGCGGTTCGCTTACCATTCTAGCCACCATACTAGTTGATACGGGAAGCCGGATGGATCAGGTGATCTTTGAAGAGTTCAAAGGCACGGGTAATATGGAAGTGGTTTTATCACGAGAAGCGGCAGGTCAGCGGATTTTTCCTGCGTTGGATATTGCTAAAAGTAGCACGCGCCGAGAGGAACTTCTTTTGAATGCTAAGGATCTCAAAAAGGTAAGAGTGTTACGAAGGGCACTTACGGATCTTAAACCTGTAGAGGGTGCTAGGGAGCTTGTCGAGTTACTTGAGGAATACCCAACGAATGCTGAGTTGCTGAACCGTTAATCCTGCAGTGGTGATGAAATAGTAGAATATTCAGGGCTCTCTAAATAATTGGCGGTGTAGCCAAAAAAAATTTATCGACTGAGCTAACGGGTATTGATAATGTTTTGTTGATATTTCTGTTACTAGTGGGTTTGTTAATGGTGCTTTAGTGATCGGAATTAATCGGATATGTTAAGTGCCGATCTCAGACGTTTGACATCCATGGGATCCTGTCTCATCGCGTCTAGTGTTACGTTGTGCAGAGCAGTAGAAATCACACGATTGACGATATTCCAATTCCCTTTTAATCCACAAGTATCTGCCAGCTCACAATCACCGCCATCCACTTTAACACACTCTGTTAATGCGATAGGCCCATCAATGGATTCAATCACTTGTGCGATGGATATTTGATAGGGTTTACCACTCAGTTTATAACCACCGTGAGGCCCTCTCACTGATTCCACCAAATTACTATGGGTCAGTGCGCGCATCAATTTACGAACAGTCGGTAGGGTCAAGGTGGTTAATTCACACAAGCTGTCTAGCGTAATCAGCTCTTCGCGACCACACATTTTAAGTACCACCAACAGTGCATAATCGGCCATACGGCTAATTCTTATCATAAAGTACTCTCTCGAAAAAAGACAAATTTCACCAATGCAATAATTATAATATATATACCTGCTCCACTTCAAGATGCTGATTCATGAAGTCTGAGCGATTCACAATCAAGGCGTATTTTTTATTAAGGATTATATCAGGAAAATGCGCTTTCAGCCGAACATGGTAGACCACAAAGTTTGATTAAAGCATGGATTCTCTATGGGCAGGGATGTACATAATGGGT
>TARA_R110001583_G_scaffold125319_3_pt1 | contig 30235 bp, 24 predicted proteins | sample TARA_R110001583 | Tara Oceans TARA_R110001583 (sample SAMEA4398432) | marine metagenome | biome: Polar Biome; feature: [MES] marine water layer (ENVO:01000295) within the mesopelagic zone...; material: water (ENVO:00002006), including particulate matter (ENVO:01000060) such... | reverse complement strand
TCATTACTGCACCAAAATTTATTTTACTTTTTGTGTTTTCTTTCTTGCCGGCAATAGTCTCTATTGCGGTGGCATTCACAAACTATAAAAGCCCAATATTACCTCCCGCATTTTTGCTTCAATGGAAAGGTTTCTCAAATTTTGAACGCCTTTTTACCAATGAGCGATTAGCATCAGGATTCTGGGATACTTTAAGCTGGACAATGACCTGGACGTTTTGCGCCTCCGCTTTAACCATTGTTTTAGGTACAGTGTTAGCCGTTGTGGCTAATAATAAGAATATAAAAGGCAAAAAATTCTTTCGTACTGTTTATATTTTACCTTGGGCCGTTCCTGCATTCTTAACCATATTAGTCTTCCAACTATTTTTCTCAAAAGTAGGTGGCATGAATACTATGGTCATTCCCTTCTTCACGGGTACTGAATATGATGTTTCAACAGCAATCGGTTTTTTTCTTAATGCCGACTACGCTAAGATAACCATCATTTTAATTCAAGCTTGGCTTGGCTTTCCTTATGTCTTCATCTTAGTCACAGGGGTATTACAAACCATTCCTGATGACCTTTATGAAGCAAGTAGTATTGATGGCGGTAATGCCTGGACTAACTTTTTTGACATTACCTTACCGTTAATTCTAATTAGTGTCGCACCTGTTTTTATCACTCAATTTACCTTCAACTTTAATAACGTCACCATCGTTTATATGTTAGGTGAAGCAACCATACAAACAGTGGGTGCTGTCTATAAACCACTTGATACTATTTCCTCACTGGGCTTTCGCTTAATGATGGATGCAAAATATAGCGAAGCAGCCGTGTATACCTTAATAGCAAGCACATTCGTTGGCGCCATTGTACTTTATACCTGGCTTAAAGCGGGCGCGTTTAAAAATGAAGAGGTAATGTAATGAGCAAGTCAAAACCTTTAAATCGTAATATTATTACTCGGAATATGGGCACGATTATGAGTTACACGTTCCTTATTGTAATGGCGATCATAATTATTTATCCAATATTAGTGACCATAATGAGTGCCTTTAATGTCAGTAATTCACTCTATTCAACGTCATTCTTTCCTGAGAACTTTAGTTGGACAGAAAATTTCATACAGTTATTTAATAACACTTCATATGGAAGCTGGTACTTCAACACCTTCGTTCTATCAATTGTAACCATGATACTTTCAACTGTCATTGTGGTTATTTCAGGCTTCGTTTATTCACGTTATCGTTATCAATCACGTAAAACGGCCTTAATGTCATTATTATTGATACAAATTGTGCCATCAGGCAGTGGATTAATTGCACTTTACGCGATGGCCAGTTCAATAGGTATCTACAGCTCAGAAAATTCTACTTTTTATACTTACATTTTCATGATGCTGATATATACCGCAATGGGCACCACCATGAATACCATTTTAATGAAAGGTTATTATGATTCGATCCCGCGTGATTTAGATGAATCAGCGAAAATTGACGGTGCAACTGAGTTCCAAATTTTTACTGAGATACTACTCCCGCTTGTGAAACCGATGATTGCAGTTATAGCCATCTTCTGCTTCCTTGTACCTATCGGCGATATCATCATACCAAAATTCCTGATCGCAAGTATGAGTAGTGATTCAAAAACCTTAGCGGTTGGTTTGATGGGGTTAATTAACAATATCAAAGATTCAAATTATAACGTATTTGCAGCGGGCGCCGTTTTAGCCGCAATCCCGCCTGTTTTAGTTTTCTATAAATTTCAAAATTATATTGTTGGCGGCTTAACGTCAGGTGGAGTGAAAGGATAATGAGTAAGATTTCTTTAAAAAATATTAATAAAAAATACCCTAATTCAGAACATTGTTCAGTACGAGATTTTAACCTCGATATTGAAGAAGGTGAGTTTATCGTACTGGTCGGGCCTTCTGGTTGTGGTAAGTCAACGACACTACGCATGATCGCAGGGCTGGAAGATATTACCGAGGGTGAATTCATTCTTGATGGTGAAGTGGTTAATAACGTCAGCTCTAAAGATCGTGATATTGCTATGGTATTCCAAAGTTATGCGCTTTACCCGCATATGTCTGTTCGTGAAAATATTGGCTATGGCTTAAAGCTACGTAACTACCCTTCAAGTACCGTGAAAAAGCAGGTTGATAGTATCTCTGAAGATCTCTTTTTAACTCAATATCTTGAGCGAAAACCTAAAGAGCTTTCTGGTGGTCAACGACAACGTGTTGCACTAGGTCGGGCGATGGTGAGAACACCGAAATTATACTTAATGGACGAACCATTAAGTAATTTGGATGCAAAACTGCGTACCACAACACGTACTGAAATATCACGCATGCATCGCAATAAAGGTGCCATTACCATTTATGTTACCCATGACCAAGTTGAAGCAATGACCATGGCTGACCGCATTGTTTTAATGTCGATGGGAAAGATTCAACAAATAGGTACACCTAAAGAACTATTTACTAATCCTAAAAACTGCTTTGTCGCTACTTTTATTGGTATGCCATCAATGAACCTGATTGAAGGCGCTTATAAAAAAGGCAAGTTTAGCTGCCCAGCTTTTACTATTTCAGTGTGCGATACAGACCGCATTATTCTTGATGAGGCGGGATATGATGGTAAGTCCATTTTCTTAGGTGCTCGCTCTAGCTCAATCCGTTCTGGTAAAAAATATGAACAAACCTTTCCAGATTCTTGCTTTGAAACAACGGCAATGAATGTTGAGTATCTGGGAGACAGTGTCAATGTATTCTTTGAAGCGGCCCCTCAGAATATGTTTGTGGGTACCTTAGGTACAGGGGAGCGAGAAGTCGATATTGATGAAAAAATAACACTCGTTATTGATAACACTAAGCTTCACTTTTTTGATTCTGAAACAGAGGAATCTATTAAGTTTAATGCAACAAAAACGTAACTACTCAGGACGTTGCTATTTAAGCCTATTTCTTCGTTGAAAAATGCTCATTTAAACCACTAAACTGCGCTTTTTCGCCTTGAACTAAGCATAAATAGCTTAGGCCTGAGCAATTACTCTTTATTTTGGTAAAAAGCGCTCAGTTTTAATTGGGTGCTCAGCAGTTACACGAAACATATTAATTTTACATCACCATAGAAGGGGATTGAGTACTTAAATTGCTACCAATCACCCTCTTTTCAATATTAAGGATTACTCATTTGATTTTTAAAGGCCAATTACAACGTATTCATGATTACATGCTTCATATCGCCGTCGCAGTGGTGATATTTATCATCGGATTTATTATTGTCTACGGTAACTTACCAAAGCCACAGTTTGAATACACTGACTTTATTAGCCAACAACAAACATTTAAACAGTGCGTTAACAATGAACCACTGTTTACCGCTGTTGATAGTTTCGATAAAAATTATCGACAACTGCCATTAGCAGAAGTATCTGTCCAATATAAGTCGCTAAAGACATTAATTGAAAATGAAGTGCCCTCTCATTGCACCATGCTTCATGTTGAAAGTAGCTATGAACAACTACAAGAGATGGCATTAACAGTTATTACCCAAGCACAAACATTTTTTAATAATAAAGACGTTAAAGCAATTAATGTCGCCTATACCCCCCCTTCACGTTATAGCGCGCTACTTAACACGCCACAGCCCTATCTTTTTTTTATTTCAGATAAGAACCAAAATCGTATCGTCGCAATGAAAGCGTCAATATTAAAAGACGCGGTCCTGGTTGAGCCTTTATGGAAATATGAAGAGAGTAAAAATATTGTTTTTACTCAGGGTGAGGTTCAAAAATTATTACTTGTTTACAACGAAATCAAACGTTAACAGACAATTTTATTTATCAAACATTGTTCAAATTTTTAAACCTTTGAACAAAAAAACAGACTAAAACAATGTATTAAGGTTTTTATAATGATCACAAAAGCAGCTATTTATCACCGTTCTCACTCTAGTTATTCTTACGCATACAATAAAGAAACACTTCATTTACGCATACGTACTGCTAAGGGAGAAGTAAAAAATGCCACACTGCGTATAGGTGATCCTTACGATTGGACAGATGGAGGTGGTGGCGGTAACTTGAATGCAGAAAATGCAAAAGGATGGAGTGGTGCTGAAAATATCTTAATGGAAAAAGAGTGTGAAACCGAACTATTCGATTATTGGTTTTGCGAAGCTCGGCCACAATTCTACCGCGCTCGATACGCTTTTATTCTTGAAGGTAAAGATGACGAACTGTTATTATTCGGAGAGAAACAGGTAGTGCCAATATCTAGCCGAGAAGATGATCCCGCGTTATCTCAACTATACAACTTTTACGGTTTTCCTTACATCAACCCCACGGATGTATTTAATGCCCCTTCCTGGGTTAAAAACACTACCTGGTATCAAATATTTCCAGAACGCTTTGCTAATGGGGACTCAAGTATCTCTCCCGAAAATGCCCTACCATGGGGATCTCAAGATCCTAAAAGCAATAGTTTCTTTGGCGGTGATATACAAGGCATTATTGATCATTTAGATTATATTCAAGAACTTGGTATAACCGGCATTTACCTCACTCCCATTACCCAAGGCAAGAGTAATCATAAATACGATACCACTGATTATTTAAAAGTTGACCCTGCCTTTGGTGATGATAAAACCATAAAACTGTTAATAGAAGAAGCCCATAAACGTTCAATAAAAGTCATGCTAGACGCGGTTTTTAACCATATAGGTTCAAGTTCAAAACAATGGTTGGATGTGCTTGAACATGGCAAAGACTCACAGTATGTCGATTGGTTTTATATTGATCAATTCCCACTGATTAATGAATCAAAACGTGCGCACCACAGCAAAGAAATGCTTAACTATCGTGCATTTTCATTTTCTGAATATATGCCTAAACTTAACACTGAAAATCCTGAGGTGATAGAGTATTTATTAGAAGTAGGCCGTTACTGGGTTGCTAATTTTGATATTGATGCTTGGCGCTTAGACGTCGCAAATGAAGTCGATCAAAGGTTCTGGAGACTGTTTCGTGATGAGCTGAAAGCCATTAAACCTGACGTTTATATTTTAGGTGAGATTTGGCATGACTCTATGAATTGGTTAAAAGGCGATCAATTTGATGCCGTCATGAACTACCCGCTTACGGATGCCATTTTAGGATTTTTCGCCACTGGAACGCTAAATATTAATCAATTTACATCTTTAATTAATGAGCTTCATGTTAACTACCCCATTAATGTTAATGAGGTATCGTTTTTATTATTAGATAGCCATGATACACCTCGCCTAATTGATAAGTGCTCAGCAAACAAAGATAAAGCTAAATTGGCCTACTTATTCCAATTTACCCAAACCGGCTCACCTTGTATTTATTACGGGGGTGAAATCGGCTTAGATGGTGGAGAAGATCCGCTTAATCGTAAATGTATGATTTGGGATGAAAGCCAGCATGATCTGAACATGAAAGAACATATAAAAACCATTATTAGACTACGAAAAAAACACCCTGCATTAAGATCCCACAAAATGTCATGGTTGTTGGTAGAAGAAACACAAAACAGTGTCATCTATCAAAAAGAACATAATGAAGAAAAGATACTTATTGCGATTAATAACAGCGATAACCCCTCTGAGCTTAAACTTCCAGAATCTCTTTCTGGTAGAAAAGTATTAGATATTTATAATGATTCAACTTACCTAATGGCAGAGACACTAATATTGCCAGCATTTGGATTTGCAGTTTACAAACTGTAACTGTTGTAAGATATTTTTATAAGCGTTCCCTCTAATTTCATATCACAAACGATATTTCATTTATCCTTTGTGATATGAAAATGAAATCAACAACTCCTTCAGTCGCTTAAAATAAATGCCCTGATAATCGTGAGATCAATTATGTTCAAGTTAATGCTTCAATTTATTGAAGTGGCTAAAGCCAAAAATGTCACTCAAGCAGCTAACCAACTCTGTATTAGCCAGCCTACGTTAAGCCATAATATGCAAAAATTAGAGGAGAAACTTGATTGTAAGCTGTTTAATCGTAACTCAAAAGGTATCACTCTCACCAACGGCGGTGAGTTGCTTTATGAGCAGGCTAAATTAATGCAACATTTATATGACAATACATTGAACAAATTGGAAAAAAATAAACTAAGGCATCAAGCTGAACTCAAAATTGGCTGTGGCGATGCTTGGTGGCACCTATTTATTCGAGATTGTGTGAAAAATTATAGAGAAACTTATCCACACACCAATATTACTATCGATGTTGGTGATCACTTACAACTAATGAACTTATTACTGACCAATGAATTGAGTATTTTTGTTGGTCATGAAATTGTCGGATTAGCACAATATGAAGATATTCTTTTCTATCCGCTTTTTAGTAGTAACGAAGAAGTTTATGTTAGAAAAGGACACCCGCTACTAGAGCTAGTTTGCAGTAATGAAGATATTGCGCGTTTTCCCTCTGTTGACTTAGGTTCATCGAAAAAACGTTATGCGCATTTACAACAACCGACACCTGAACGTAGCTCTTTTTACAAACGTCATTATTTGCAAGAAAAAGTCACTTATACCACTAATTCATTTTTAACAGCGATTGATTTATTGCAAACAAGTGATGCTATTTTAATCTACCCTGTCAACATGAAAACCTATTTTGAGACCTTTGATATTGTCCCTCTTCGCATGCAAGAGTCTTTTAGCAGGGCAACTATTGGTGCTTATTTACATAAAGATGGCCGCCAAGACAATCAAAGTTTAGAGCTATTGGAGCAGTTCAAAGTGCTGATACAAGATAACCCTCATATCAAAGGAAAAGAGTAATAAAAACCTTTAAAGTGACTTCATTAATAATGTTTGGATTAATGAAGTCACACTTGTTAAATGCGGTAAATTCTCGTTTCAAAAGGTTGTAGAAGGTAGTTATTATTCATTCCTTCAATATAGTTCCCCAATAATAAACTTTGCTCGTCAAGCTCTGCACTTTCATAAACATATTCAACAGGCTCTTCCGTCAAATTACAGATGATCAGTATTTGTTGATCCTCCATACTGCGTGTATAGGCATAAATCTGCTGATTATCTTCAAGGACTAAATCATAGTCACCATAGACTAAAACAGGCTCAGCTTTACGAAGCGCAATCAAACGACGGTAGAAATTAAGTACTGAATGCTCATCTTTTTTCTGGTCTGCTACATTAATGCTTTGATAGTTAGGGTTTACTTTAAGCCAAGGTGAATTAACACTAAAACCTGCATGTTGTGTTGCATCCCATTGCATTGGCGTACGCGAATTATCTCGACCAATTCGACTCAAAAAGTGTAATATTTCCTGCTCGGGCATGCCTTGCTCAAGAAGTTCAGCATAATGATTTTTGGTGCCTACACAATCAAAATCATCAATATGATCAAACTGCGTGTTGGTCATACCTATTTCTTGCCCTTGATAAATGAAAGGCGTTCCTTGCATCATGAAATACATAACAGCCAAAGATGTCGCACTTTCGAACCAATATTCTTCGGTATTTCCCCATTTAGAAACAATTCTCGGGACATCATGATTTTCTAGGAAGAGCGCATTCCAACCCGCATTTTGCAAGCCTTTTTGCCATTTACTAAAGATAGCTTTAATTTTAGCAAGATCTAATTTCGCCTCAGAATCTTCATTCCAAAGTTTTAGATGATCAAATTGAAAAATCATATTTAGGCGTTGCTTTTCTTCACCGACCCATTGCCCAGCTTGTTCAATAGAAACGCCATTTGCTTCACCTACGGTCATGATGTCATAGTGATTAAAGGTATTACGACACATATCATCGATATAATCGAGTACCCCATCCACGTTCATCATTTTATCCCAACAAGGCACGTTTTTAGCTCCTTTCGGATTTGGCATATCGGTTAAGCCAGGCTCCTTTTTCATATGGGTAATAGCATCTAATCGGAAACCATCGATGCCTTTGTCTAACCACCAGTTGATCATTTTATAGATAGCATCTCTGACTTCTTCATTTTCCCAGTTCAAATCGGGTTGTTTGGTGGAGAAAAGATGCATGTAATATTGCTTTGTCGCTTCATCTTTTTGCCAAGCAGAGCCTTTAAAAATGCTTTCCCAATTATTAGGCGCTTTATCTTCTTGACCATCACGCCAAATATACCAATCACGCTTAGGATTATCCTTTGATGAACGAGACTCAATAAACCAAGGATGTTCATCGGAAGTATGATTAACCACTAAATCCAAAATGAGTCGCATACCGCGTTTATGTATCGCAGCTAATAAATCATCAAAGTCATCCATATTACCAAATTCATCCATAATCTCTTGGTAATCACTAATATCATAACCATTATCATCATTTGGAGACTTGAACATAGGACAAATCCAAATCACATCAACACCTAAATCTTGCAGGTAATCAAGGCGCTCAGTAATACCCCGAAGATCACCGATACCATCGCCATTAGAATCCATGAAGCTACGCGGATAAATCTGGTAAACGACCGCTTCTTTCCACCAATTTCGTTGAATATTATGGTATTTGTCATTGTTTTTAATTATTTCATTTTGCATATTATTTATCTTTTACTATTGAAGAAATCAAACAGCTGAAACCCACTTTTTTAATAGTCTCAGTGCAACTTTTTACTGTTATTTTTAGTGTGCTTTAAATGCAATAAAAGGGATCATAAACGCATACCTAAAGATTGACGCAAATAAGCACCAGCACCAAGCAAACCAGCTTGGGGATGAGTGATAAGGTAAATGGGTATCACTTTTAAATAATCTTTAAATCGGCCCTTGTCTTCGAAGGCCTCTCGAAAGTCAGACTCTCTTAAAAAATTAACAAAGCGAGGTACAATGCCACCAGCAATATAGACACCACCAAATGTACCTAGGTTTAAAGCAAGATTGCCGGCAAAACGGCCCATCAAGATACAAAATTGACTGAGTGCTTGATGGCAATCATTACATTGCTTAGCAAGTGCACGCTCACTAACTTGTTGGGGAGTTAATAATTCAGGGGTACGGCCATCTATCTTTACAAGAGCGTTATAAATATTGAGCAAACCTGGGCCAGATAGCAGTCTTTCAGCAGAAACATGACCAAACTCTTGACGTAGTTGTTGCAGTATTAAGTCTTCTTTTTCATTATTACTCGCCATATCCATATGCCCGCCCTCGCCTGCCAAACTAAGCCAACGACCTTCCGTGGGAATCAAATGTGCGACACCTAATCCTGTACCAGCCCCATAAACGGCAATCGGTTTATCAGCGACAACAACGTCTCCCCCTAGTTGTACTTTTTCATCGTCAGCAAGAACAGGGATTGCCATCGACACAGCGGTAAAATCATTAATAATAGTCAGCGTTTCAAAACCAAGATTTTCTTTCATTTGAGCAATTGAAAATGCCCAAGTATGATTTGTCATGGTTACCTGATCGCCTTGAATCGGACAGGCAATAGCAATACAAGCTTTATTAACATTGGTCGTTTGCTGTTTTAAATAAGTCTGTATCACCGACTCTAAGGATGGATAATCTAAACCTGAAAAGGTGATAGCGTGAGAAATATGCCCCGTTTCAAGTTCACATAATGCCAATCGCGCATTGGTCCCTCCGACATCTCCAACCAAACAATAGTTTGTCATTTCATTTTCCTTCTATTTCATAATTAAAAAATTTCATAGCAATATTCAACTGACGCTCAACTGATGCGATTAATCATAAGTGCAAAGGATTCGTAGGGAGCGAGCTCTAAAATATCACTTAATTCTGTACGCAATTCGTAATTAGTGATCAAGCATTGGCCTGTTAACCCTTGCAGATATTCGGGTAGGGTTAATTGCACTGTGTCTTTAGTAAAATTATTGAACACCAAAATGTGTAGATTATCTAAACAACGTTGATAGGCAAAAACCTGAGTATGGGATTCAAATAAAGGCACATAATCACCATAAACCATAACCTCATGTTGTTTACGTAATCTAATGAGTTTTTGATAGTGATAAAAGATTGAATCTGGATCATTTAAAGCAAATTCAACGTTAATTTCAGGGTAGTTAGGATTAAGCTTTAACCACGGATCAACCGCACTAAAGCCTGCATTTAAAGTATTCTGCCATTGCATCGGGGTGCGTGCATTATCTCGGCCATTTTGATGAATGCCTTCCATCATCTCTTGATGTGATGAACCTTGTTTAATACGTTCTTTATAAAGATTGAGTGTCTCAATATCTCGATAATCTTCAATGTCATCAAATTGAACATTAGTCATGCCAATTTCTTCACCTTGATAGATATAAGGAGAGCCCTTAAGAAAATGTAGTGCTGTTGCCAGCATTTTAGCAGACTGTACTCGGTATCGTCCTGGGTCCCCGTATTTTGAAACCGCACGAGGTAAATCGTGATTATTCCAAAACAAAGAATTCCAGCCACAATCGGCTAAACCAATTTGCCATTTACTGATAACTTGCTTAAATTCCACAAGATCAAAAGCACGCGGTTTCCACTTACCTTCATGAGGATCAAAGGTAATGGTAATATGCTCAAACTGAAAAACCATGGATAATTCTTGGCGAGCTGGATCTGAATATAACTTGGCAATTTCAGGCGTTGCACTCCAGGATTCACCAACCGTCAATACATTACGATTTCCAAATGTTGCTTTATTCATCTCCTGTAACAGAGGGTGTAAACGAGGGCCATTACTCATTATCTGCTTATCGACATCTTTGCCGATCAAGTCAATAACATCCATTCTAAAGCCACCAATACCTCTGTCTAACCACCAGTTCATCATCTGGTGAACAGCGTCTTGTACTTTAGGGTTATTCCAATTTAAATCGGGTTGTTTTTTTGAGAATTGATGAAAATAATATTCTCCAGTGGTTGCATCAAATTCCCACCCACTGCCTCCAAAATAAGAGTGGAAATCATTAGGGACAGAACCGTCAGCTTGAGGTTTTCGCCAAATATAATAATCACGAAAAGGGTTATCGATTGATTTCTTAGCTTCAGTGAACCATTGGTGCTCATCACTGGTGTGGTTAACAACAAGATCCATCACAATACTAATATCATGTTCATTCGCAACGGCAATAAGCTTATCCATCTCAGCCAGCGTGCCGAACTCAGAAGCGATGTCTTGATAATCTGAGATGTCATAACCATTGTCATCCATCGGAGATTTAAACACTGGCGATAACCAAATGACATTTACGCCTAATAATTTGAGATAGCCTAATTTGCTAATGATGCCAGCCAGATCTCCCAAACCATCATTATTTAGGTCCATAAAACTACGTGGGTATATTTGGTAAACGACCGCGTTATGCCACCATTTTTTGTCTTGTCGTTGAGTTGATGAAGAGCATGTTTTCATTAAAAATTCTGTCCAGGATAATTTAACTAATATTAATAAATCGATGATAGGCAACAAAAGACATAGAGTGAAATATCACTTACCCCAAGTTGCCATAGATAAAACAAATTTCATTAATAAAAAACCGATAAAAGCACGCCTTTTTCATATAAAACAAGGTATTAATAAAATTAAAGAAACCGACACAAGTCACAAAAAAATTCTCTGTTAATGACAAGAAAATAAAAGATTTAATGCTAAAAAGTTCTCCAATTACCAGACACTCATTTTTAAAATTACTATTCCTAAATCTTTGTAATAACTAAAGGTTTTCAGAATAATTTATTTGGGAAAACATTGAGGATTAGAAATTAGCAATGGGTTATTGAAATAGATTAACCATGGTCATTTAGAGGGGTAATATCAAAAATAAATGACTAAGGCTCAAAACAATTAAGCCCAAATAATTAAACCTTAGTCAAATAAATAATATTAACCTTTATTGCCACCCGCCGTTAATCCGCCCACTAGCCATTTTTGAGCCAATAAAAATACCGCTGTAATTGGCAGAGCAGAGAGCACCGCGGCGGCTGCAAAATCGCCCCACAAGTAATTTTGCGGATATAAATATTGCTGCATACCCACCGCTAAAGTGTATTTATCGACATCGACAAGCAGAATTGAAGCAACAGGGACTTCGGTAATCGCAGCCACAAATGACAGTATAAAAACCACGGCCAAAATCGGCACAGACAAAGGTAATAAGATCATTCTGAAGGCTTGCCAAGGGGTGGCTCCATCAAGCGATGCTGCTTCTTCAAGGGAGCGATCAATGGTTTCAAAATAGCCTTTGATAGTCCAAACATGTAATGCGATACCACCAAGGTAAGCAAACACTAAACCACCATGCGTATTTAGCCCTAAAAAAGGGATGTATTGTCCGACTTTATCAAAAAGAGCATAAAGCGCGACTAATGCCAAAACAGCAGGAAACATCTGAAAAATAAGCATACCTTCTAACAATACTTTTTTTCCTGCAAACTGCATACGCGCAAAGGCATAAGCACAGGTTGTTGATAAGCAAACCACAATAACTGATGTCACACTAGCCACTTTAATTGAGTTCCATAACCACAATAAAACAGGGAATGGTGGGTTCGTAACACTACCATCGGCATTCTCTATACTGATGCCTAAAGCGAGCTTCCAATGCTCTAGTGTTGGATCAGTTGGGATCAGCGATCCGGCAGCAAAATTTCCTTCTCTAAAAGAGATGGCGATGACCATTAATAGCGGAAACATAATTGAAGCACAAAATATCCATAAAAAAGCATGTGCCAGCCAAATTCGCGTATTCTGATTTTTAGATTTTACAATCGGCATAATATAACTCCTAAGCGTCTTGGTTTTTAGAGAGACGTAGGTTAAGTAATGCTAATGCACCTACTACTAAGAAAATTAATGTTGCGATAGCACTTGCAAGCCCAAAGTCTTGCCCGCCACCACCTTCAAAGGCGATACGATAGGTATAGCTTACTAATAAATCGGTATGACCTGCTGGCGTTGAAGAGCCAATAATATCGGGTGCACCATTGGTTAATAATTGAATTAAAACAAAATTATTAAAGTTAAAAGCAAAGCTAGCGATTAATAATGGTGTTAACGGCTTTATCATCAAGGGCAGCGTAATTTTAAAGAAGTTATCGACGGGTGTAGCGCCATCAATTGCAGAAGCTTCATATAAATCACTTGGAATCGACTTTAATAATCCCATGCATAAAATCATAATATAAGGATAACCGAGCCAGGTATTCACAATAAGAATCATGGTTTTTGCCATGTAAGGGTCAGTAAACCAATTTATTTTAAAATTAAAAATACCTTCCAATAACTGGTTAATTTCCCCAAAGCTTTGATTAAATAGACCTTTAAAAATTAAAATAGAGATAAATGCGGGCACCGCATAGGGTAAAATGAGCAACATTCGATAAATTGATCTTCCTTTCAACTCATCCCATTGCACCACAGAGGCTAGCACTAAACCAACGGCTAAGGTAAATAACACCGTTAAACCAGCAAAAATGAGTGTCCATATAAAAATTTTTACAAATGGTCCTTGAATGCCTTTATCTAAAAAAATACGAGAGAAGTTAGTCCAACCATCTGCAACCACAAAACCAGGTGCGATCTCATGCTCAATAAAATTTCCCTGCGCATCAACAGGTTGATAAAAACCAATTTCCATATTTGGCTTTAACACTTGACCATCAAGTAAATTTATTAGTGTTTGTTGATCATTTTGTAAGGCATAAAGTGGCGTACTTTGTGAGAACTCACGTAACCCTGTCATAATAAGGGGATGCCCTTGGTTATTAAGTAAAACGAGTTCCCCTAATAAGGCTCTATTTTTAATAACAAAACGTAAATTGGCTTTTTTAGCTTGAGTGAATTGATTACTACTTTGTAATTGAATTGGTTTTTTAATGTTAGATAAATCAATCGCCGGTGAGAATAATTGCTTATCATCTTTGCTTAAGTGAATCTGAACCTGATCATCATCAATTTGGTATAATTCAAATTTAAAAGCAGAGTCGGGTAATTGATAAGTTTTGCTCAAAAACTGCGACTGCACACGTTCAAAGGTCAGTTGATTGGTGCCACTATAATTTGTAAATGCAATACCCACGGTGTACATCAGAGGGAAAATAATAAATATAAAAATCGCGGCAATACCGGGGTAAATATAGCGGTAAGAATAGGTATCTTCGCGTGCAAAAATAACCACACCAGATGCCACAATAACCAATGTTAATAACGCAAATATAATTTCGTTTTGCGCATACATTAAAATAATGGCATAACCTGCTAATAACGACACAAGCGATAATACAATCCACTTAACCCAAACAGCACGAGAAGCTGTATTTGTTGAACTCATACCCAGTTCCATAAAAACCTCATCAGTAGAACTTTGATCAATAAAAGTCACCATAATAGTAATGATGACCTTTCTTTTTATACCAAATCCGTTAATTAAGTGATCAAATATTACGCAGAGAAAATGAACTAGTTTAAGGCGAAAATTTCCGTAAATGGTTACTCCCTTTACAAAATTTTCAACGCAGAAATAGTTTATTTTAACCAGTAAGATTGATCAGCTACTTAACAGAATTGGTATTATATTACTGCTTAATGATACGTTCTGCCGCGTCATCCAATGCTTCAGGAACCGTTTGACGGCCTTGCGTTGCATTAATAATTGCCGCTTTTTCTGCATACCAGAATTTAGACATTTCAGCGATATTAGGCATTATTTCGCCATTTTGAGCATTTGTCATGGTGGCTAAAATACGCGGATCAGACTCAAGCTTTTTCTGGAATGATTTTAATGCAACAGCTCCAAGTGGCTTATCGCTATTTACTTTCTCTAAACCTTCATCCGTTAATAGGTATTCTTCGATAAACATTTTTGCTAAATCTTTATTCGGACTTGCGCCATTAATACCTGCTGTTAGAACGCCTACAAAAGGTTTAGCTGGCTTACCGTTGAAAGTCGGTAACGTTGTGACACCATAGTTAATACCGCTTTTGTCTAAATTACTCCACGCCCAAGGACCATTAATGGTCATTGCAGCCGTGCCTTTAATAAATGAAGATTCAGCAACACCATAATCAACATCAGCACTAATATCGTTACGCGCTATCATATCTACTACAAATTGAAGCGCATCTTTAGATCCTTTGTTATTAACGCCTGTTTTCATTGGGTCATAAACGCCATCTTTATATTCAAAAGCATAACCGCCATCGGCAGCAATTAATGGCCAAGAGAAGAACGGTTCACTTAAATTCCACATGATGGCAGTTTTGCCGTCTTTTTTAAGCTTTTGATTTAAGGCTTCCATCTCTTCCCATGATTTAGGAGGGTTTGGTAATAAGTCTTTGTTATAAATAAGTGACAGTGATTCGACAGCGACAGGGTAACCAATATATTTACCGTTAAATTTTACCGCATCCCATGTTAAGTCAACCATTTTTGCTTTTAATTCTGCGCTTGGTTTCACTTCACTTAACAAACCAGCTTGTGCCCATTGACCAAAACGATCATGCGCCCAAAATATAATATCTGGACCATCTCCAGTAGCAGCCACTTGTTGGTACTTTTCTTCTAATTTATCAGGGTGCGCGACGATGACTTCGACACCAGTATCTTGTTCAAACTGTTTGCCGACCAGTTCTAATCCGTTATAGCCTTTATCGCCATTAATCCAAATAGTTAACTTACCTTCATCCATTTTTGCATGGGCAACATTTGCACTGCCGAGAGCAATGAGGACTGAAACGGCCAGTGTGCTGAGTGTTTTTTTCATGGTAATATCCTTAATAGTTGTCGTTCTATATTGTTAGCGCCTGTCTTTAACGATATAAATAATAATACTGAACAATATTATGGTCATCCCCCTGCCCACTACGCCCCCCTTATTAATGTCTTACAAAAACACATAAAGCATTGTTTTAAAATAAAAAATAAATTACTAATTGAATATGTGATTGCAACTTTATTATGCTACTTTTAGTGGCAATAAGGTATTTAGGCGTACTTTTCTTTAATAACGTGGAACAACAAGCAATAAAGCACTTGAACGCTACCTAAAAAGACTTAAAAAGGATAAAATCCCCAACAGTAGAAGGTTCAAATTAACTCAACAGAAATTGGGAAATATTAACAATAAAATTTAAAAAGCAGCTTCATTTCAAGGGTTACAAATGCTAATAAAGTCAAAAATCAATACACCAGCAACACTTAAAAATGCGATTTCGCGCTTACAGATCTTCCAAGACTTTAATGGTATCAAGCTTGCTTTAATTAATGCGCCTGCTGGTTATGGTAAAACCACTTTAGTCAGTGAATGGGCTAAACATCAGGCTCAAAATGCCTGGTTCAGTATTGATAAATTTGATAATGATATACAACAATTCGCAAGCTATTTCATTTTTAGTCTGGCTAATTTAGACAGCATCAATTGCCCTGCTAGCCTTGAAATGGTGAAGCAGAATAACCAGTTAGATCTGATCTCATTATTTACACTTTTCTTTAATGAAACTGCTGAATTGCCTGCTCCTATCAGTATTGTGCTCGATAATTTCCACTATATTACTGATAGCACTATTTTAGCTGCCTTGAGCTTCTTTATTAAACATATGCCACACAACTGGCAAATAGTCATAACAACACGTTATGCAACCCAGTTACCGGTTTCTAATCTACGTATCAAACAACAGCTTTTTGAGTTGACTATCAAAGACCTCTCTTTCAGCGATCAAGAGAGCCTACTATTTTTTGAAAATAGCCTTACGTTTCCTTTACTACCAACAGCGGTGCTAGATCTAAACAAAAAAGTGATTGGTTGGCCAACGGCATTACAACTCACGGCAATTTTAAGTAAAAATGAAGAAAGCTTTGCAGACTGTGCTCGACAAATTTCCAAAAATGAGCATATTTATTTATGGGATTACTTTGACGAAGAGGTCTTTGTTCATTTTTCCCAAGCACTACAAAAGCTCCTGCAACGCATTGCACCGCTCAGTAAAATCAATACGCAAATAATCAATCAACTTTGTGAAACCGATGAAGGAGAGCTTTTACTCGCGCAACTTAACGAACAAACTAATCTCATTATAAAGTTACCTGAGCAAGCAGATTGGTATGCCTGCAATAGTTTTTTTAAAAGCTTCTTATTACATAAAAGTAAACAAAGTAATATTCAACCACTCACTGAAAAAGAAATTGCTTCTCTCTGGCTTGGGCAGAACCAAGTGGCAGAAGCATTGCCACATGTGATTCGTAGCGCAGACCAAGACTTAATAGTGTCATTATTACAACAAGCGGGCTGGGCGCTATTTCATGATGGACAATTTAACCAATTACAAGCTTGTTTCAACTTGATCAAACAAGCAATTTGGTTGCACCCAGAACTGGTCATATTAAAAGCGTGGATGTTACAAAGTCATCATCAGCATTATAAAATTCAGCCACTTATCAAACAGGCTGAAAAAATGTTCATTCAACATAACCTGGTTTTATCACAGGAGATGCACAGTGAATTTATGGTCATTAAAGCACAAATGTCGATCACGCAAGGCCGTATCAATGATGCGCTAACCCAGGCGCAAGATACATTATTGGCTTTACCGAATCCAAACGCGCGAACTAACATTGTTGCACAGACGATTATTGCTGAGGCATATCATTGCTTAGGGAAATTGGAACTCGCTTATCAACATTTTCAAGAAGTATTAATTCTAGCCGATGCACAGAATATGCATCAAAATGTGATTTGGTCAATTTATCAACAGGCGGAAATATTACAAGCACAAAGCCTGCATCAAAAAGCAGAAGAGCATCTTCAAAAGGCGATAGATTTAATTAAAAAGCACCATTTAGAGTCTCTGCCTTTGTATGTGTTCCCGCTACACTTTAAAGTACAGAGAGCTTATCAAGCGGGCCAGTTTGAAATAGCAGAAATGCTTTGTGAACAAGCGCTTGAAGTCATCAAACCCTATGATGAACAATGGTTATTATATACCTATACGTTGCAAACTAAAGTCGCGCTTGAGCAGGGGAAAAAACAGCAGGCAAAAGGATTAATTGATGAAATAGAGCGTTTATTGCGTAACCAGAACTATCATACTGATTGGATTGCTTCTGCTAACTATGCACGCCTAAAATATTGGCGGATTAACAATGACATAGCTGCCATCGAAAAGTGGCTAGTACAAGCACCACGACCTGTAACAGCGCTTAATCATTTTGATCAATGCCATAACCGTAACTTAATCCGTGCCTATATTAAACTAGAACAGTTTGATGAAGCATTTGAAATTGCGCAAAAAAATATGTCTGATGCAAAACAGTGCCAATTACAAATGGAAACAAATCGTAACCTTATATTATTGACCAGTATTGAAACCAAATTACAAAAGTTTTCTAATGCTAAACAACACCTACATCAAGCCGTTGAATCTTCGCTTTATACTGAATTAGACACCTGTTTCATCCGTGAATCAGAAAACCTCAGACCTATTTATCAAGAGCTAGCAAATGATCCCTCTATGATTGATTCGGTTAAAACCAAACTCATGAAGCTACTTTCATTATCAGGAATTAGCCTCACTGAAGGGCCTAAAAATCCCTTTGATAGCGCAGCTATTGTAAAAATAATTAACCATACCCGTGCTCCTCGGTTAGTTAAAAATATTCCATTAACCCCTAGAGAGTGGCAAGTACTTGGTTTAATTTATTCGGGATGTCGTAATCATGAAATTGCAAAAACGATGGGCGTCGCCCCCACCACTATCAAATCACATATTCGTAATGTTTATCAAAAACTGGGTTTAGAAGATCGTAAAGAAGCGCTACTTCTTAGTGAGCAATTAGTAGCACTTATATAATCCAATCCACATAAATACCTGATCAATCTTGCGCGTTAAAATCACATAAATCAGAATGTAAACACAATTCCTCCCCTATCAACTATTAAATAAATCATCTACTCCCCCCTATGAGGAGGATGAAGTGATTTGTTTAATCAGTCAGAATGCTTACATTAAAATAAAGTTAACCAACGAGAGGCTAAAAAGATGGCGAGTGTCGTATTAAAAAAAATCACTAAAGCATTCGGTGATGTAGTCGTGCAAAAAGATATCGATTTAGAGATTATTGATGGTGAATTTATTGCCTTTGTTGGTCCTTCTGGTTGTGGTAAAACAACACTTTTACGTATGATTGCGGGCCTTGAGAATATTACCTCTGGTGATATGTATATTGACAATAAAAGAGTGAACGATGTACCGCCATCAGAACGTTCTATTAGCATGGTATTTCAATCATATGCACTTTATCCGCATCTGAATTTAAAAGACAATATGACTTTTGGGTTACGTCTTAAGAAAACTGACCCAAAAGAAATTGAGAAACGTCTAGATTATGCCTCTTCAATTCTACAATTAGGCAATCAATTAGAGAAAAAACCTAAAGAACTTTCTGGTGGTCAACAACAACGTGTTGCTATCGGTCGCACCTTGGTAAACCGTCCTAAAGTATTGCTATTTGATGAGCCACTTTCAAACCTTGATGCTTCATTGCGTGTACAGATGCGTATAGAAATCAGTAAACTTCATAAACGCCTTAATTCAACGATGGTTTACGTTACCCATGATCAAGTGGAAGCAATGACCATGGCGGATCGTATTGTCGTATTGGAAGGTGGGCGTATTGCTCAAGTAGGGACACCACTCGAACTATACCACTATCCAACTAATCGTTTTGTCGCTGGTTTTATTGGATCTCCTAAAATGAACTTTATTAACGCGAAAGTGATTGAACTTAATCATCATGGCGTTAAAGTTAAATTAGCTAACGATGCACAACTTACCGTACAAGTTGAACATGTTGACCTTAAAGTCGGTGATTCCGTTTCAGTTGGCATTCGCCCTGAACATATCGATACATCTGTATCTCATCAATGCAGTAACGGTGAGCCTGAACAAGGAGGTCTCATTTTAAGTAGTGAAATTCAGGTTCTGGAACAGCTTGGCCATGAAACTCAAATTTATGTAGAAGCGACTTGTATTGAAAGTGATTTAATTATTCGTTATTTCGATGTAGCAGATGTGGCGCTCGGAGAACAATTTAAATTTAGGATACCGGAGCATCGCTGCCACTTATTCAAAAAAGGTGGTATTGCTTGTAAACGAACTTACCAAGAAATCGGTGCTAAGAAATAGCGGTTAAGCCAGACTCACTACAAACTGCTTTAAAGGCCAAGAAACAGCTTAAAATACTGCTTCTTGGCCTTGTATTAGGATCTATAGCGAGGAATCATCAAATAGTAAAAAAGACTCAAATCCAATCTTCAAAAAAGCACCTTCTAGGCTTAACTGCTTATCATCACGCAAGGTATAAAAAGCATCATAGATGGGGTTTGATTGAATGCTTAGTGACGGTTTGTTATCTGCTAATAAAGCAACAACACGGTTTGCAATGGCTTCACCAGAATCAACGAGTTTAACTTGCCCATTAAAGCATTCACTTATTTCGGCTTTTAATAACGGGAAATGAGTACAACCTAAAACCAAGGTATCGGGTTTAATCTTGAGGGTTAACCAAGGCTGAAAAATATGCTTAAGCCTTTCTTTATCAACAACCTTTCCTTGTAACTTTTCCTCCGCAAGTTTGACCAATTCTGTTGAACCTAATTTTAACACCGTTTTGTCTGAAGCAAATTCATCCACTAACGTTTGGGTATATTCGCGCTTAATGGTTGCAGGCGTCGCGACTAATCCAATAATACCATTACAAGTCATCAAATTAGCGGGTTTTATGGCAGGTACAACACCCACGATAGGTATTGAAAAAGACTCGCGCAAGGCGTTTAAAGCAATAGTGCTCGCAGAGTTACAGGCAATCACAATCATATCAACAGGATATTTAGCTACAAACTGGGTTAATAGTTCAGTCAACCGAGAAATCAGCGCTGTTTCCTCTAATTCCCCATAAGGAAAATAAGCATTATCGGAAAGATAATAACAATTGATATGTTGAGCGCGCTTGATCACTTCTTGGAAAATAGACAGCCCGCCTACTCCAGAGTCAAAGATTAAAAGTTGTTTTGCTGACATTGTGGTCATTAAAGCCTTTTGTAATAGTCATTTATTATTTGAATCTAAGTTCTATTTTAACCTGTCAGTGGCGAATAAAGAAATAACTATAATAGTACTGGTCAATAAACTCTCGCTCCTTTAAAATTCAGCCCCAATAAAATTTATGAAGAAAGGTTAAATAACATGCAATTTGTTGATCCTGATAATTATGACAAACAGTTAGATGCTAAAAAGACGCAATTTAACCAACAATTTGCCACTTTTAACCTACCAGCATTAGAAATTTTTGCGTCTCCCAAAACGCATTATCGTATGCGCAGTGAATTTCGTGTTTGGCATGAAGGTGACGATCTTTATTACATAATGTTTGACCAGCACACCAAACAAAAAATTCGAGTAGATCAATTCCCACCCGCTAGCCAGTTAATTAATGATGTTATGGCACCATTAATTGAATTGCTAAAAGTGAACAAAACACTGCGTTTTAAGTTATTTCAAATCGAGTTTGTGTCTACCTTAAGTGGGCAAATTCTTGTTAGTTTGTTGTATCACAAACAGCTTGATGACGCGTGGTTGGTAGAAGCCAACAAACTAAAAGACACCCTTTCTAAACAGTTTGATATCAACTTTATAGGGCGAGCTAAAAAACAGAAATTTCTACTTGATAAAGATTATGTCATCGAGTCTTTACAAGTCGATGGTCAAACACTCATTTATCAACAAGTTGAAAACAGCTTTACGCAACCAAATGCGATGATTTGTATTAACATGTTAGAGTGGGCGATTGATTGTACCCGTGAAAGCGAAGGTGATTTGCTGGAGCTATATTGTGGTAATGGTAACTTTTCTATTGCACTGGCTAAAAATTTCAACAAGGTTTTAGCCACTGAAATCGCCAAACCTTCAGTACATTCTGCACAATATAACATTGCTAAAAATAATATTGATAACCTGACGATTATTCGCATGTCGGCCGAAGACTTTACCCAAGCTATTAATAAAGAACGTGTTTTTACGCGTTTAGAGGGAATAGATCTTGATGATTATCAATGTAATACTATTTTTGTTGATCCGCCACGTGCAGGTCTGGATGATGAAACGGTGAAAATGGTTCAAACCTATGACAATATTTTATACATAAGCTGTAACCCAGAAACGCTACAAGCAAACATGCAGGTCTTTAATGAAACACATCGTGTTGAACGATTCGCGTTGTTTGACCAATTCCCCTATACGCACCATACCGAAGCGGGTGTTTATTTAGTTAGACGCTAATCGATATACCTGTTAGTAATCATGCTAGTGTGGTTAAACGCCTAAAAAACGTTTTTATTAGGGATTAATTCAATGTGTTATTGATTGTTCACTTTGTGGCAGTCATAACGCAAGATAAGTTATTCCAGTAAAATAGCCCTTTGCATAAAAGGCTTGATTATGAATTAGAGAAATAATTCATTTCGATATGAAGTTGGGCCTCAGTAGCATAGAGATCTTTTAATACAAATTGAATTTTAGTACCTGGGGGTGATTGAGCCAACAAGCTTAAATCCTTATTGCATACACAACCCATTTTCGGATAACCACCAATTGTCTGTCGATCATTCATTAATATAATAGGTTGTCCATTTTTTGGCACTTGAATAGCACCAAGCGCAATACCCTCTGAAATGAAATCTGAGTAATTTGATGGAATTGAAGGGCCATTTAAACGGTAACCCATTCTATTGCTGAAAGGGGTTATCGTGTATTCAGAGCTAAAAAAAATATTTTTAGCGACTAGACTAAAATCATTGAACTGGTAAGTGGGCAAAACACCAATTTCAATTGTTTTTCTGTAATCTACAATAAAACAATCGGGTACTTTTCTAGAAAAGGGTACTAGATTTCCTAAATAAGGAATACAGTCTCCATCTTGTAGCTTTTGACCCTCTTGATTCAAGCCTCCCAACTTATCTCTCATCACAGTACTACAACTGTTGAGCGTCTTGGTTACACGAAAACCACCAGCAACAGATAAGTAGATACGTAAGCCTTTTGTTGCATAGCCTATTTCGAGAAGATCGCCTGATTGCGCATGATGTGATGACCAAGTGGTAATAATTTTACCATTTAAGCTTATTGGAGCTTCTGCGCCACAGATAGAAAAGCTCGTTGCATCATTAAATCGTGCTTTGAACCCGCCTACTGTGATCTCGATTTGAGCTGAACCTTGAGGGTTATTTAACAATTTATTTGCCCAATTAAAGGCATGATTGTCCATCGCTCCACCAGGGGTTACGCCTATATTTTGAAAACCGAAACGACCTAGATCTTGCAATAGGCTTAATGCGCCGGATTTTTCTATCATTAAACTCATGATTCTGCCATTGTTCCTTTGTTACTGCGCATCAATTTGTCCCCCCATCGCCAAAAATGTATTTCGGTCAATAGCTTCAAACTTTACTTCGGCACCCATCTCAAATTTACTTAAATTGGGTTGTGTTAAATCAAACAGGTTAATCGGGGTTCTTCCAATAATCTGCCAGCCACCTGGTGATTGCTCAGGGTAAACAGCACTTTGTTGATCTGCAATGGCAACGCTTCCTTTAGGAACGACTTTCCTTGGATCAGATTTTCTCGGCACTGATATTAGTGGATTGGTATTGCCTAAATAAGCGAAACCAGGTGCAAAACCGATAGCAAAGACACGATAACTCTCTGATGCATGTAATGATACGATTTCTGAAAAAGGTAATCCTGTGTAGTCACTTACTTCTTTATGATCCCAAGCGACATCTTCCCCGTAATAGACAGGCAGGATAATCTTATTGGCTATATTTGAGCTAGCAGGTTGGTAATTAATGTTAGCTAAAATTCGATGTAAAATACTTATAAAGTCTCTTAAATTAGTTTTTCGTAAATTGAAACTTAATAAAATAGAGGTATATGAAGGGATAATATCAACAATTATGCTCTCTAAATCTGCTTTTAAAACCTGATATGCCTGTGATACTTTGTCAGCAATTTCAAGTGAGACCTTATCCGAAAAATAGATAATCACACTATTTTCGTTAACGGGATGAACCTTCATTTTATAACCTTTGACGCAAGTTTTTTGCTATTTCAAGGGCTAGATGACCATCACCATGAATGCATAGCGTATCTGCATTTATTAGAACAGGCTCGCCACAAACAGATATAACCCTTTGCTGTTTAACTAAGCTCTCAACTTGCCCCAATACTGCATCAACGGTTTCATGAATAGAATTAGGTGCACTCCGAGGCGTTAATCGCCCATCTTTTTGATAACTTCTATCAATAAAGGCTTCAAAAATTAATTGAATGCCATGACGGTCAGCCATATCGATATAATGTTGCTTATCAGGCACTGCCATTATCATTAATGGCAATGTGGCGTTATATTTAGAAAGCGCCGTTAATAACGTTTTGAAAATAGTATCAGAAGACATCATATCGTTGTACAAAGCGCCATGTGGTTTTACATAACGAATTTCTGTATTTTCACTAATACAGATGCCTTGTAATGCTCCTAACTGATAGATAAAAAGTGATTCGAGCTCTTCAGAAGACATTGTAATATGACGACGACCAAAACCTTGTAGATCAGCATATCCTGGATGTGCACCAATTTGTACATTATGCTTATTGGCTAATTGCACAGTCTTTTTTATTACATTAGGATCCGATGCATGCATACCGCAAGCAATGTTTGCCATATCGATATAGGGCATGATCAGCTCGTCTTGCCCCATTTCCCATGGACCAAAGCTTTCACCCATATCACAATTAATTAACATAATGCTTTCTTTATTTTCACTACACATAAAAATCTACTTGTCTTTAAAGTGATCCTGCGGCTCTAGAGGCTTGATCATAAAACCCAGAAAGTGCTCTCATCGTCTTTGCTATCTCGCCAAGAGAATTATCAATATTTAAAGTAGACGCAATATCGGCGATAAGCTTTGCTCTATTTCTGTGATGAATATTATGCATCACTAAAATATCTAACGGACTGATGTTTTCTAACTCACATGCCTGTAATACCAATCTGCATAAGTATCTGATCTATCTTGTTGGTTAAAATAATTCAATCGCAATAGCCAGGGATGAAACGATAGACATGGTCATGATACCAAACCCATTAATTAAGTTATCAAATATAGCGCAGAGAAATGAACTAGTTTAAGGCGAAAATTACCGTAAATAGTCGATCCCTTTACAAAATTTTCAACGCAGAAATAGTATATTTTAACCAGTAAGATTGATTAGCGACTTAACGCCCTGCTTTGCTATCCGAGCTAGCGAGTGAATAAAGTATTTTGATTGGTAACGGTTATTTCTTCGGATCGGTATAATTCGCTTTAATATAAGAGCCAATTACAGTCACAGGGTATTGCGCTTTTATTTGCTCTAACGCAGCAGCAATATTTTCATCACGTTGATGACCATCAACATCAATAAAGAAGTGGTATTTACCAAATTGTAACTTGGTCGGTCGAGACATAATCGACGTTAAATTCACTTTTTTACTGGCAAATGCATTAACAATGTTGCCTAAGACTCCCGGACAATCAGTTTCGTTTTTAACCACTAGACTGGTTTTATAAAGCGCATCTTCTAAACGTGGCTGTGATTGCTTCGATAAGACTAAGAAACGCGTTTGATTATTCTCATAATTGGTCACATTTTTATTAATTAAAAAATGACGGTTTACCATTTCAAGCGCATGTAATGGGATAATCGCTCCCGCGCCCTTACCTTTGTTTTCAGCCAGTAATAATGACTCAATATTACTTTGGGTATTATGCACCTTGACAGAACTTAATTGATTAATAAACTCCGAGCATTGCCCATGGGCGACAAATTGCACGTACAAATCAGTTAAGTCAGACAGTTCTTCGCAGTCGCCTACAAATGAGAATTGAATAGAAAGCAGTAATTCAGACACCACGATTAAATCAGTACTTAATAAATGGTCTAAAACAACTTGTACATAACCTTCAGACAAGTTCTCAATGGGTAATACACCGTATTCACATTCAGTACCGATCGCATTAAAAGTATCAGAAAGAGAGCGATAGTATTTTATATTGAATGATTGAGCTTGTGATTTGATGTATTGCTGTGTCGCTAAATCTGAAAAGGTTTCTTTTGGACCAAGGGTCGCAATATTAAGCATAAATTACCAAAGAACTATCTAAAAAGAGGTTAAAAAGAAGTTTAGAAGAAGATCAAAAAAGGTGAGTCAAACTCACCTTTTATTTTATGCAAAATCCATATTGCTTTGCAATTTTTTAATCGCATTGTTCTCAAGCTGTCTAATGCGCTCAGCAGAGATACTATATCGCTCTGCCAACTCATGTAAAGTGGCTTTAGGTTCATTTAACCAACGAGCACTAACGATATCTTGGCTTCGAGCATCAAGTGTTGAAAGTGCAGAATAAAGCTTATTCTTCATCGTTAACTGTGAATTATCAGTTTCATATTGTGTTGCAACATCCGCGCTTTTATCTTCTAGATATTGTACCGGCGCATAGTGATTCTCATCATCATCATCACCGCTAAGATCAAAAGATTGGTCTTGGCCATTTAGGCGCGATTCCATTTCTAAAACATCTTTAGTGGTCACATTAAGATTATTGGCAACATTTTCAACTTCTTCTTGGCTAAACCAACCCAGACGTTTTTTCGCTTTACGTAGATTAAAGAATAATTTACGTTGTGCTTTGGTTGTTGCAATTTTTACCATACGCCAATTACGGATAACATATTCATGTATTTCCGCTTTTATCCAATGCACAGCAAAAGAGACAAGACGTACACCAACAGAAGGGTCAAAACGTTTTACAGCTTTCATTAAGCCAACATTACCTTCTTGAATTAAGTCCGCTTGTGGCAAACCATAACCCGCATAACTTTTTGCAACATAGGCAACAAAGCGCAGGTGTGACATTACTAATTTTTTCGCAGCTTCTAAGTCACCATCATTAAATAGGCTTGTTGCTAACTCTTTTTCTTCATCAGCACTAAGCATAGGAAATTTATTGACTGATTGAACATAGGCTTCAATACTTCCCTGAGGAACTAAACTCATTGAATTTATTGTGTTACTCATGTTTTATCCTTATACGTTTCTTATAAACTATTGCACTTAGTACGTCATTATATAGTAGAAGTTCAATAAAAAAACAATAAAAACTAACTCGCCAGTAATAATTGCTTGTAGTTAGTCTTTTTGAGACGGCGCGCTAATAAACGGGAAAAACAATATTCCCCTATTGTATGATTTTTAATAATACTTCTAAAATGAATAGAATCTAACTCAAAATCAATATCATTAACCAACTCAAAAAGCGCATAACCGATCACTGTATTGTTTAAGCGAATAATAAGTAACTCTGTACTATTTTTTAATAATTTTTGTATTGATTCACTTAACTGGCTTTGAACAGTTTCATAGATAAGCGTTTGACAAATAGGGGAAAAAATAGAAGTAATTTTTAAATCAATATTTTTATGCATAGACACCCTCAAAAAACCTTACCAAAATATTTTTGTGACGTAGCGCACATATTACACCTAAAAAAAAAGAGATCAAGTAATGATCTCTTTATCTAAAATATTTGTAATTTTTTAAAGTGATTGTTATTTAGGCTCTATTTTCACCAAATATTGTTTCACGGAAATATAAGAAGCAATAAAAGCAAGCACGGTTGCAACGCTTAATAAAATAGCAACTTCTTCAAAATTCAATAAAGAAACTTTAAATTGTAATTGATATAACCCCATTAAACTCATGACGCCCGATTGCAACCAAGTCACCATCGCAAAGGTTAATAGCCATGCTACAGCGCCACCTAATAAACCATACCAAGCACCAATATAAAGATAAGGAAGTTGAATAAAACTATTGGTTGCCCCGACGAGTTTCAATACTTCAATTTCATCACGCTGATTCAGAATATTAAGCCTAATAGTATTACTCACAATGAGTAGAACTGAAATAAGCAGTAATACCGCAATGGAAATCACAATATCCACCATTAAAGATAAAATGGCTTGTAACTTCTCTATCCAGTCAACATCAACTCGTACTAAATCAATGCCTTGTTCGCGTTCTAATTTAGCGACTAACAATTTACTACCCGCTGAATTCATGGCCTCTTTGGTAGGCACCACCACTAACACTGCCGGCAAAGGATTTTCATCTAAATAATTAAGTGCTTTAGAGAATGAGGACATTTCCTTAAACTCTTCAAGCGCTTGATGACGCGAAATATAGGTCACAGAATCAATATCGTTATACAGCGCTAATTTATTAATCAGCACTTGTACTCGAGGCTCTGAAATATCTTTTTTAAGGAAAAGGCTAATTTCTGAGGCACCATCCCATTGTCCAGTAACACGCTCTGCATTTTTATACAAAACATGGAAAACACTCGGCAGTGATAATGCTAACCCTAAAACACAAATGGTCATTATCGTTGCAAAAGGGGTTTTCCATATTTCAGAAAAGCTACTGAAAACCTGCTGAACATGTTGGTTTATTACGGCAGAAACACGCCCAAAAAATGAAACTTTTGTGATACGTGGTGAGCCTGATAACACTTTTCTATCTTCCATTTTATTAGCCATTACGTTCTCTCATTAGACCATCATTAATCATTTCACCATTTTTCAAGGTTAATGTGCGGTAACGCATTTTAGCAATCAGACCTAAATCATGGGTTGCAATTAAGACTGACATGCCAAATTCGTTTAAAGATTCAAACAAACTTAAAATTTCTAATGAAAGTTTAGGATCAAGGTTACCGGTTGGCTCATCGGCTAAAAGAAGCGGGGGCTGATTAATGATGGCACGTGCAATACCAACGCGTTGTTGTTCCCCACCCGAAAGATGGATTGGCGCGTAATCTTCTTTACCCATTAAGCCCACTTTATCCAAAGCAGCTAAACTACGTCGTTTAATTTCATAACGACTATAACCTTCAATCAATAAAGGTAAACCAACATTTTCTAATACACTACGATTCATTAATAAACGATGATCTTGAAAGATCATGCCTATATGTCGGCGTAGGTAAGGAATATCGTTTCCCTTAATATTACTGATATCATTGCCATTTAATACAATACGTCCGGTTGTTGGGCGTTCCATTAAGCTAATTAGCTTTAACAGCGTACTTTTACCTGACCCAGAGTGTCCCGTTAAAAACGCCATTTCGCCCTGTTTCAAATGAAAGTCAACTTGCTTAAGTGCAGCCTGATCACCAGGATAAATTTTGCTAACCTCTTCAAATAAAATCATGTCTAATTTTCATCCCTTGAGCCTTCCTCGTGAGAGAATAATGCATCAATAAACTCTTTTGCATTAAATTCGCGCAGATCATCAATACCTTCACCCGTTCCGATATAACGAATAGGTAACTTAAACTTATCTGCAATTGAAAAGATGATACCACCTTTTGCTGTGCCATCTAGTTTAGTTAATGTAATACCAGTTAATCCAACCGCTTGATTAAATAGGTTAACTTGGCTTATTGCATTCTGACCTGTACCAGCATCGATCGTCAACATAATTTCGTGTGGTGCCGTCGGATCTTTTTTACGCATAATACGAACCACTTTACTTAACTCATCCATTAAGTGATCTTTATTCTGCAATCGCCCAGCAGTATCTGCAATCAATATATCCGCCCCACGCGCTTTGGCGGCATCCATTGCATCAAATAAAACAGAAGCACTATCGGCGCCAGTTTGCTGTGCAATAACAGGTATATTATTTCTATCACCCCAGACTTGTAACTGTTCGACAGCGGCTGCCCGAAAGGTGTCACCCGCGGCTAACATGACTGATTTTCCTTGGCTTTGGAATTGTTTCGCAAGCTTACCAATGGTTGTCGTTTTACCAACCCCATTAACACCTACCATTAAAATAACATAAGGCGATTTGCTTTGATCAATCACAAGCGGTTTTTCAACTTCTTTTATTATTTGAAACAACTCATCTTTTAATAATGTATATAATGCATCAGCATCTTTCAGCTGTTTTCTATCCGCTTGTTCCGTCAAACTATCGATAATTTTTAATGTGGTATCAACACCAATGTCAGCAACAATCAGTTGTTCTTCTAACTCTTCGAAGAGATCGTCATCAATCTTTTTCCCTTTAAACAGAGAAAATAAGCCACTGCCAATATTTAAGCTTGTTTTAGTTA
>TARA_R110001583_G_scaffold38306_7_pt1 | contig 30400 bp, 27 predicted proteins | sample TARA_R110001583 | Tara Oceans TARA_R110001583 (sample SAMEA4398432) | marine metagenome | biome: Polar Biome; feature: [MES] marine water layer (ENVO:01000295) within the mesopelagic zone...; material: water (ENVO:00002006), including particulate matter (ENVO:01000060) such as...... | reverse complement strand
AGTCCATTTAGAATGATCACATATTTATTGCCATTGGTATTAATTAAGCGTTGATAATAAAAACTATTTTCGACCTAACTGCAAACGGCGTACACGTACTTCACCTTGTTTGTCACCTTGGGCTAAGTCGATAGCTTGTACTTGCAAGTTTTCGTTGTTAGCCAAATGTTCAAGCCAAAATAACAACTGTGTAAAAGAAGCGCTATCAAGCCATACTTGCAAGTTATCCCCTTGAGGCTGCATGCGAGTAATGGTTAATTGTTGCTGACTTGCTGTGCGGTTAACTATGCTAGATAAACTGCCATTACTTTTTTTACTACCCCCCGTTGATTTAACATTTTGATAACGAGCGGTATTCTCAGTAACCCATGTTAATAAAGCTTGTCGGCTAGTCAATGTTTGTTTTGTTTTCACTAGGCTTTCATTTAACGGTTGCCATATTAAGCTATAGAATAGAAACACAGATGTCGCTGCTCCCATCAATAACACTAATCGTTGCTCACGTATATTAAGCCCTTGCCACCAACTCTTTATTGAAGATAAATCCATTATGAGCGCCCCTTACTGCTTGCGGTACTTACTTTACTACGGATACTAAACGAGCCAGTAACTTGTGTACCTTGATTTTTTTGGGCCCCTTGCTTAACGGTAAAGTTAGCGCGAATAAGCGCAGCCTTGAACTGTTCAAAATGTTGGTAGTCATTCGCTATTGCTTGTAAACGTAATTCTTGCCTTTTGCCATCAAATTTTAACGATTGAGGTTTCAAAGCAGGTACCTTAGCAAAAGCTGGCTGCACTTTTGACAGCATAGCTAAAAAGCCACTACTATCACTCGCCCCCCCTAATCGGGCAATTTTGTTATTTAATTGTGATTTTATCGTACCGATGCGCACTCTTTTAGTCGCTGGAAAAGTTTTTTTATAACGTGCAATAATTTGTTCTTCAACACCCTGCTGTTGTGAAGATAATTGCCACAGCTCCGCACTTTTATAGCCAACATTCAATAATAGAGCACACATTGCTATTCCGGCAGCCCATAACCATTTAGTTAATCCGATAGAGTGTTGATCTTTAAGTTTGAATTCGCCCTGCAATAAGTTAAACGGATTACGATGACAGTGCTGTGCAAACAAGGCTAAAGGCAATTCTTCTTCACGCCTAGAAACCGTTATATGACGACTGCAAGATTGTAAATTAGGTAATTCAGAATAAGCATTAAGCGTGATTTTATCATGCTCTTTTTTTTCATCCGGCTGTTTTACATGTGATTTTTTTGAAAAAACGTGTTCTGTAACAAATTGCCATGCCTCGCTGTCAAGGGTACACCCTTGCCATTCGCCTTGACGCAACACCACTTGATTTACTGGCTGACTTAAAGAACTAGTTGAGGGACTCGTTGAAGTACTTGTTGATGAGTGTAAGACAATAGCACTCCATTGTCCTTCTATATAAGGCATAGCTAGCACGTCAGGTTGAAGTGTTTTTATGTTGATTTTTGCATCGGCCAACCACGTTAGCCACATTTGCATTTGCACGCGTTCAACAATGGCAACAAAACAATTATTTTCGTCCTCATCACTGGCCATATCGGCATAAGCGAAAAACAAGTCATCAACATCTTGCGCTAATTCATCTTCTAGCATGTAAGGCACTGCTGCACGCATGGAACGTTGTGACTTAGTTGGCATAGACACACGTTTTAATAGCACATCACTGCCTGGCACAAACACGGTAACCAATCGTTGCTGTGCTTTAGCGGTTAAATCAGTTAGCTGCTCTGCACCCGTTAAAACCCCACTGGCAATGATTTCTTGCTCGATAGAGCTAAAAACTAACCAGGATATTTCTTCTTGAGCTTGACTACCTAAGCGTATGTATAAAATTTCGGCCATTAATTGCGTCCTATGGTACGGCTGATCACATCAATATATTTATTATTAGTTACTCTCATTACCGAGTTCATCGCAAAAAAACTATTGTTAAAACTGGCACTGGCTTTTAGTGTAAAGTATTCACTATCAACTACAAACTGATCTTTAATACTGTCTGTAAGATTTAATTTTATTACGTCATTCAAATTATGAAACTCTGCTATGGTTTCAAATCCCTCATCTGGTCGATCACTCAATATTTGCTGAGCTTCCTCTAAAGTAGAGCCAAGCAACGCTTCTAATAATTCCGGTTGCTCGGCATTTATCGTATTAATATTTAATTTGTGTTGATCACTATCAGGTATAACGCACACATAAGGTTTAATTGCCTTGATAATAGCCGGGGTAAAATGCGCGATAACTCTGAGTTCATTAACGCTGGCCAAAAAGTTATTCGCAGCCAGATAAGGAAATTCACGCGAAGCATAATCATTGTCTTCTGCGCCACCTGAGCCGCTAATAGTGGTATTCTCATCCAACCAATCGGTTAACGAATCAGCCATTGATTCAGCTTCAAATTGGCTAACACCCTCTAGCTGAAGATTAATCAATAAGGTTTCAAAAGCAAGTCGAGCTGGCACTTTGTCGCCTATTTTCGCTTGGTTGTTGCCTTTACCCGGTTTGGTTAACGGGGCTCGAAGGGCGTTCAGATTGAGGCAGCTTTGCAAATCAGTAATTTCACCTGATATTTCACCAAAGGCAACCGGATAAGTTGTTTCACCTTGCGCCCAAACTTGCCCTAAATGAGTAACATTTTCATCCTTTTTAAAAGCAGTTATTAACACTCTTTTGGTAAAAGCCTCTGCACTCATGGCGTACCAATAAGCTTGTTGGTTGTAAGTGATATTTGCACTACGTTGCATCTGCATTTGTAACCGAGCAGTCATTTGACTGGCAATAACGGCACATAAGGCAACAATTAACATTACGGTGATTAACGCTACACCTGTTTGCTTGTGCTGTTTTGTTAATGAAAAACTCATGGATTTTCACCTGATGCATCATTATTTACTTTACTGCCGGCAACTAAAAATTGTCGGCGGATCATGCCATAGTCTTTAGTGTTAACTTCAATGGCAATAGCTAACGGTAAGAAGTTATCTGACCACGTTTTTTGCCATTTATCACCGTTATAGTATTCAAATGCTAATGCTGATACATCACTCATTAACAGTCTGACTTTCGGTTCTTCGCCGACAACCGCATCAACAAAATTAAAATGTAACCGCTCTAGTGTTTCATCAACTACCCTATACGCTACTGCCTGCATATCGCTGCGCGGCAATAATAAACCGGGATTTGTCCAACCATGACGAACAAAAGCGAGTGCTTGCTCATTTGATAAAAAAGTATCATCTGCGGTTTGCAAAAAGCCATCGAGAGGGGATTCACCATTTAAACGAACGCTCCGACGAGCAATCTGAGTAATGTCTCGTTCTATAATTAAAAAGGCTCGCTGAAGTTCATTATGGCGTTCACTTCGTTTTTTGCCAATTTCAGCACTACTAAGAACCGTATCAAAAATAGTAAAACTAGATAAGCTAATAAGAGAAAAAATAGCGATGGCAATGAGTACTTCGAGTAAAGTGAAGCCTTTATGATGGCAACTCGACATTATTTTTCCACCTGAGAAACATAGGTAGTTAAACTACTAATAGGCAGTTTATCATCGGCTTTGAGTCGAATTTCCATCACAATGGCACGCATGCCTTTGTCAGTGGTTTTTATCACTTTTTGCTGCCAAAACCATATCCTACCGGCGAGTTCAACGTCACCTTTCACATTGTTTTTTGGTGGCCATTTTGCTACTAAATTATTTGTCACTAGTTGGTTAGCAGCCACCCAGTTAGCAAACATTTTGTCTTCTAGGTAACCGATATTACGCGCATTATTAGTGGCGGCACTGAGCAGTGCGATACCGGCAATAGAGAAAACAGCCATCGCAAGCATCACTTCAATTAACGTGAAGCCAAGTAATTTTTTTGATGCTTTATAATCGATCATCTAATACCGGTCCTTCTACCGTTAGCGGTGTGCTATAAAGACCCGTTACTCGATAACCTAGCTCAGATAAATCATCATACAACGAGGCTTCTTCAGTAAAATGAAAGGTTAGACTAAAAGGGGTGATATCACCACCAGATAAAATATAGACTTGCGGCAAAAGTTGTTTTTCTTGTGCTGAATTTTTTTCTTCTTCCACCGACTGATAAGAAAGGTATTCTTCATTTTGTTCTTTAAATACGGATGAATCAAAAAGTAACGGTTCTTCTATGGGTAAATCATCCAAGGTGAGTGTTAAGGTGACTCCTTCAGGCAACTTTTGTGTAGCTAACCAATCTTGCTGGGCTATTTCACTCCATTTTGTGCCATCGTATCCCAAGAAGCGATAGCTGCTTTTATCAATATACAAGCCAAGCTCAACATTATTTAACAAACCATAATTAGCGGCATTTTCAAATAACGACGTAAATTGGTAACTGACTTTTTTTAAGGTATCTTCAGGCCGTTTACCAGAGAAATTAAACTGCACACTAGAAATAATAAGCCCTATAAGCGCAATAACTACCAAGACTTCAAGTAAAGTAAAGCCTTTGGTTTTTATTACTGATTTTGATAATAGCGAGTAGTCGTTTTTCATATTTTATCTTTAGCTTTCTTAAATTACAGCTAAAAGTAAGCTTCTCCTTTAAGCTGTATGGTTCAATTTAAAGAAAAAAGCACGGAGTTGACGTGAGTCAATCAGTACTTTTTTCGCCTAAACTGGACTTTACAGCAACAAGGTGAAAGCTTACTACTGATAGTCGCCTAGGTTCCAATTACCAATATCATCTTCAGTACCCACTTCGCCATCTGGCCCCGATGAGAACACATCCATTTTGCCTTGTTCACCTGGGTTCAATAAAATATAGTCATTACCCCACGGGTCTTTAGGTAAACGCTTAACATAGCCACCATCAGGGAAACGACGTGGAATAGGCTCTACATCAGTTTGATCAGTTAACGCATCTAACCCTTGTTCAGTACTGGGATAATCATAATTATCTAATTTGTACATACTTAAAGAGTTTTCAAGTGCCGTTACATCTTGTACTGTTTTTTGTAATTTAGCCGTATCTTGACTGCCCATTAAGTTAGGGACTACCACACTCAACATCATGCCAATTATGACAATCACAACCATGACTTCTAATAAGGTAAAACCTTGCGACTTTTGTTTATTCATTTATTTATTCCTAATTTCCTATTAACGTAAAATGATTTACTTGTCCTTCGACTGCTTCCTTCCTTCTACAGGCTCAGCGGAGTCGCTCAGGATGAACGGCATTCACCGCTTCAATAAACTTGTTGAAAATTTAGCCGCCAACAAAGGTATTTAATTGCAATATCGGCTCTAGTATTGCCATCACTATAAATAATACCACCCCAGCCATGACAACCATAAGCGCCGGTTCAAAAGCTTTTAATGAGATATTCATTAAGGCTTCAAATTCTTTGTCTTGATTATCTGCAGCACGACCCAGCATTTGCTCAAGTTGACCACTTTTTTCGCCACTGGCAATCATATGTAACATCATCGGGGGAAATAATTTAGTTTGCTCTAACGATAAACGTAAACTAGCTCCTTCACGTACTTTATCAGCCGCGAGTTTAACTTGCTGCTTGATGTATAAATTATCAAGCACCTCACCTGAGATTTTCATACTTTCTAATAAGGGTACCGCACTCGCTGACAGTATACTCAAAGTACGAGCAAAGCGTGCAGTATTAAGGCCTTTAGCCACTTTGCCGATACCAGGGAACGCGATAACTCGTTGATGGTAAACCATCTCAAATTTTGGTTTTTTCAATAATTGCGAAATCGCCAACATCACTAACGCAATAAACAACATAATATAAAAGCCATTCGCTTGTAAGAAGTCACTACTGGCAATTAAAAACTTAGTTGAACTGGGAAGGTTAGCGCCCATGTGTTCAAATTGACCGACAATTTGTGGCACGACTTTCGTTAATAAAATGGCAATAACACCCACGGCAACGACAGTCATAATGACAGGATATACCAATGCCTGAATGAGTTGTGAACGCATTTGTTCCCGTTGCTCAGTATAATCGGCTAGACGATTCAAAACTTTATCTAAATGGCCTGACTTTTCTCCCGCGGCAACCATAGCACGAAAAAGGTGGTTAAATACTTTAGGATATTCAGCCATACTTTCCGCTAAACCATACCCTTCGGTAACTTTGGTGCGCACTCCCATGATCATACTTTTAATGGTATTTTTTTCACATTGTTCAGCGATAGCAACTAAGGCTTCTTCAAGGGGTAAACCCGACTCAACTAAGGTCGCTAATTGACGCGTGATTAATGCCAGTTCAGCAGCAGACACTTTACCTTTGTTGCTTCGCTTACTGGTTTTTCCTGATTTACTTTTATTACTGGCTAGTGTTGGCACAACCTCTGTCGGCATTAATCCCCGCTCACGCAGTAATGCCCGCGCTTGTCTGGGGGTATCGCCTTCAACAACGCCTTTTTTAGTTTTGCCCCGGCTATCAACCGCCTGATAATCAAATGCGGCCATTAATCTTCTCGCGTTACACGTAAGACTTCTTCTAAAGTAGTCTTACCTAACATAACTTTGTCAAAACCATCACGGCGAATTGAAGCGGTATGCTGACGAATATATTTTTCAATTACCTGCTCACCATGACCATTATGAATAATTTCTCGAACCTTATCATCAACGACTAACAGTTCATGAATACCTGTTCGGCCTCGATAGCCTTTAAAATTACACTCAGCACAACCAACAGCTCGATATATTTCTTGGCTATTACTCTCTGCTAAGCCCAATAAAGCACACTCTTCTTCATCGGGTAAATGACTCTTTCGACAATGCGGACAAAGTGTTCTCACTAATCTCTGCGCCAAAACACCGAGTAGGCTTGACGATAATAAAAAAGGTTCAACACCCATGTCTTCCATACGCGTAATAGCGCCTGCTGCCGAATTAGTATGTAAGGTAGATAAGACCAAGTGTCCGGTTAAACTGGCTTGTACGCCAATTTGTGCTGTTTCTAAATCACGAATTTCACCTATCATTACCACATCAGGATCTTGACGTAAAATGGCACGTAAACCTCGAGCAAAAGTCATGTCAACTTTGGTATTTACCTGTGTTTGACCAATACCTTCAATGGCAAATTCTATCGGGTCTTCAACAGTTAAAATATTGCGCTCTTTTTCATCTATTTGAGTTAAACCGGCATACAGCGTCGTACTTTTACCAGAGCCTGTAGGGCCAGTAACTAAAATAATACCGTGGGGCTTTTCAATCAAGGTTGAGAAACGAGCACGGTTAAGATCGGTCATGCCTAAATCTTCAAGATCTAATCTAGCTGCATTTTTATCAAGCAAGCGTAATACAACACGCTCACCATGGCCTGTTGGCATAGTCGATACGCGAACATCAACGGCTCTACCACCAATTCGCAGCGAAATGCGGCCATCTTGTGGAATACGTTTTTCAGCAATATCCAGTTTTGCCATCACTTTGATACGCGACACTAATAAAGACGCTAATTTTCGATTAGGCTTTAAGACTTCACGCAAAATGCCATCAACACGAAAACGAATTTGTAAAGCACTCTCAAAGGTTTCAATATGGATATCACTGGCGCTTTCTTTGATCGCTTCACTGAGCATGGCGTTGATCAGTTTGATGATAGGCGCATCATCTTCATTTTCTAATAAATCTTCGCTTTCTGTGATTTCATCGGCAAGAGAATATAAATCCACTTCATTACCAATATCTTCCATCATTTGTTGCGCTTCTGAAGAGTCACGTTGATAAGCCTGCGTTAGCAATAATTCAAACGAAGCGGCATCTTGAACATCAAAACTAAACGGGGCTTTGATAATACGTCGAACTTCAACTACCGTTGCTAAACTGATATCAGCTAAACAGTGTAGAACGTAACCTGTTTCATTTTTGCTCAACAAAGCACTATAGCGTTTAGCAAAAGCAAAAGGTAAACGCCAAGCGATAGCAGCTGATTGATTGTTATCAAGCTCAGTTAATGGCTCACTATGTTGTACTGCTACCTCTGTAGCTTCAATAAGACCTTCAGACATTAATCATTAGTCTCTTTTGGTAAGCCGTCTTCTGGTGAATGATCTTTCTCTTGCTGTAGTTTATCTTGATATTCGTCAAAAGAAGGCGGTAACGCAAGTTCATCACTCCATTCTGGCAATATTGGTAATTTCGTATCCCTCATCAAGGACAAGCCTTCTTCTTGCTTACGGATTTGATCGGCACGAATATAGTTATATTTACCTTCACTGATTTCATTCATTAAATTGGCGTCACGAATTATCGTCGCACGTAAAAACACCATTAAATTACGTTTACGAGTACTGTTACTGGTGGATTTAAACAAATGTCCAATATAAGGGATATCACCTAATAGCGGGACTTTCTGCACACTTTCTTGCACATCTTCATCAATTAAACCACCTAAAACTACTGTGTCACCACTTTCAGCCATTACAGTAGTTTTGATTTCTCTTTTATTAATTGAAATATCAACACCGGTGTTACCACTAACCGAAGACGTTTCTTGCTCAATGATAAGTTGAACCGCACTGCCCTCATTGACTTGTGGCGTAACACGTAATTTAATACCCACTTCTTGGCGTTCAACGGTTTGGAAAGGATTACTATTGGTGCTACTACTCGTTGACCCAGTAAGAATGGGCACTTCTTGACCGACAATGAAATAAGCCTCTTCGTTATCAAGCGTGGTAATACTCGGTGTAGCTAAAATATTTGAATTAGTGTTACTACTGACGGCTTGAAGAAGAGCTCCCCAATCACCTGAAACAACGCCAGTAACTAAACCACTGGCTGAACCTAATGCCGCACCTAATGCAGTAAAATCACCGTCCGTATCATTTAATCTATATTCATCACTAATTTTTTCGCCTGTTTCAGAAGAGTACACTGCTGGAACCGTTTCGCCTTTAGTGGTTTCTGCTGCCTTAACACCTGCCGCAACAGATGAAATACTGGCTGGACCGTTGCTGAATTGGGTAAAACCAAAATTCTCATTGCCCCACTGTACGCCTAAACTAACACCATCAGTTTCATATACTTCAACAATAATAGCTTCAATCAACACTTGCGCACGGCGCACATCTAATTGACGAATAACCGCTTCAAGAGAACGTAACATATCGGGTTGTGCGGTAATAACCAACGCATTGGTTGACTCATGCGCCTCAATACTCACATCACGCTTATTATTAGTGCTTCTTTTAGTTGTTGTGGTTTCCTTTTCTGAAGCAATGGAGTCACTAACACCTTGAAGGACTTTCACTAAATCTTCAGCTTTTGAGTACTTAAGATAGTAAACTCGGGTATTACCACTGCTTTCTAGTTCGCTGTCTAAGCGTTTAACTAGACGAATAACACGCTCACGCGCTTTAACTTCGCCACTAACAATAATGCTATTACTGCGATCATCAGCAACAATTTTTGGAATTAAAAACGTTGGCTGCCCTGATTTGCCACCCGATGACTTATACATGGCTTCAATAATATTAACCATTTCACTTGCTGAAGCATAATGTAGTTTGATAATTTCTACGTCTTGATCACCTGCTCTATCGACTCTTTCAATAATTTTTACTAGTCGATTAACTGTTGCTGCTGTCCCGGTAAGCATAATAACGTTAGCAGGGTCATAGTTAGTCACATTACCACCGCCAGCTTGATCTGATAATTGACGTAGAAGCGGCACTAACTCACGCACGGTGACATTTTTCACTTCAACAATACGGGTAACCATTTCATCACCGAGAATGACACTATTGCTACCGACAACAGGAATCGATGAGGTTTTAGCATCTTTATTTCGGATGATTTTGACAATATTGTTGTCCATTTTTACCGCAGCGAAACCGTAGACTTCGAGCACATTTAAGAAGAATTGATAATATTGCTCTTCTGTTAACACATCATAACTGCGCACATTAACTTTACCCCGTACGTTAGGGTCAACAATCATAGTTTTTTTCAAGTTTTTACCAACAATAGTCACAAACTCAACAATGTCAGTATCTTTAAAGCTAGGTGAATATTGACTGGCACTCGCTTGCCCAACAGCAAAAATACCACTAAAGGTAAGTGCCGTTATCAAAATCACGCACAATTGCTTGAGTTGCTTAAACTTGTGAGTTAACTGCTTAACCACAAATGCGTTTAAGGTTGTGCCCATGAAAAATTCCTTATCAGTCTTATCTTATAAATAATTATTGTTATATTTAGTCAATACTAAAAAGTATCTCTATCAAATCATTTTTACGCTCAATCAATAATGATATATCACGTTCTGTTTTTAACGCTGATAGCGCTTGCACAGCTTCTAATGGTGCTCGTAAATCATAACCGTTCATTTGCACGGCTATATCACCAGATTTTAAACCTGATAATTTAAAAAACGCTGGGTTTTTACCTGGAGATAATCGATAACCTACTATTTCACTGCCTTCACGCGCAGGAGAAATGCTTAGATAATCGGTTATTTTTCCTGGATCTTTTGATATATCCGCTCTTAATTGCGCAGCATTTTGTGTTAACTCATTATTAAATCGTTGGTCGACCACATTAGTTGTATTCAGTGCTTCGCGAGGAGTGTTTTGTCTTGCGTTGAGTTTTGCCTTTTTATTCGCTATATTTTGAGCGGGTTGATTATAATCAGCACCATCAAGCATTAAGGTTTCTAAACGGCCTAATTGCTTAATAATCACTCGGTCAATGAGTACTTGCTCAAGACTGGCACGTGTACCTAAAATAACATCTCCAATACCATAGGTTTCTTGCTTACCTCGATTTTCAATAACCGCAGCGGCCGTGTCAGCATTATCACTAGCGACCAATCCGGACAGAGTCAGTTGCAAACGCGTTACTGGCGCATCGGTAATTTGTTCAACAACTTCTTTTATTTGCTTATTATATTGGCCAAATAAGTTGAGTGCCTGCAAAGCAGATAAATTAAAACTCTGCTCTGTTGAACTTGCCTGCTTAACACCTACGGCTATAGTTGAATTGGATGTTATAGGAGCCTGTGGTACTAACAACCACGTTATTTTGGCGGCTAAAAAGGCAATATAAATTAATAGCAAAACGCTAATAACTTGTGCAATTTTTTGTTGAGGTAATTCCGCCAAATTAGAGGTAAATGAGGTAAAACTGTCGCTTATAGCCATCTATTCATGTCTTTATTTTGCTCTAATAGTTGTGCTGTTTGTACTATCTATATAAATAATCATAACAGTAAAAATACGTTACTTCTAAAACTTCAGTTGCCCGATAATACTTGAGCATTAGCTCCGCAACAAGCAAAGCAAGAAAATATTAACCATTATTTACACTCACCTTAATATAATGAGCGCAGTGTTTGCTAAAATATGTTATTTTCAGCAAAATTTATCTGTTCAATTTTACCTATTCTACTTATAGAAAATGACAATTTTATGGCAACAACAAATGAAAATAGTTCAATAAGATTAGACAAATGGCTTTGGGCAGCGCGCTTTTTTAAAACCCGTGCCATTGCTAAGCAAATGATTGATGGTGGTAAGGTCTTTTATAATGATCAACGAACAAAGTCGGGTAAATCAGTTGTTATTGGTGATTCGATAAGAATTCGCCAAGGTTTTGATGAAAAACAAGTTGAGGTGATCGCCTTAGCGGATAAACGCCGAGACGCAACGTTTGCGCAAAGCTTATACGTAGAAACAAGTAAAAGCATAGAAACAAGAGAAAAAAATAATTTAGCGCGCAAGCAAGGTATATTACTCAGCCCAGCAAGCGCCACTAAACCCGACAAAAAACAACGTCGAAAACTTAGAGAATTTAAAGAAAGGATATAAGCACTATGTCTAATACCAATATTACTAATACCAACATAACTCAAAGCACGATTGCCACCACAGATGTGCTTAACCGCTATTTATTTAATGACATGCACGTACGTGGTGAATTAGTACAATTAAGTGAAAGCTATCAAAGCATTATTAAAAACCACAATTATCCGGTTGGTGTTCGTTTGTTACTCGGTGAATTAATGGCTGCTACCTGCTTACTTAGTGCAACATTGAAATTTGAAGGGGAAATCACCGTACAACTGCAGGGTGATGGACCTATTGGTTACATGTCAGTCAATGGTGATAATAATCAAAAAATGCGTGGTATAGCCAAGTTAAAACCAGGGCAAGCGGATACAAAAGCCAATTCATTATATGAACTGATTGGCAAAGGTACTATGGTAATTACCATAAGACCCAATAAAGGCGAAGCCTATCAAGGCGTAGTCGCATTAGAACAGGAAACATTAGCCGGATGCTTGGCCCATTACTTTGATGTGTCTGAACAAATCCCCACTAAAATTTGGCTATATAGTGATGATGAAAGACAACAAGTGGCCGGTAGTTTAGTACAACTATTGCCCGATGGTGATGGCAGCAGCGAAAATTTAACCAAGCAAGAAAGTGACTTTGAGCATATAACACAATTAACAAATACCATTAAAGCGGATGAGATATTTTCACTGGAAGCTGAGGCATTATTGTTCCGCTTATACCACCAAGAAAAAGTTAGCCTATTTGATCCACAAGCGGTCAGCTACCAATGTGGTTGTTCAAGTGATAAATGTTTAGGGGCTATTTCGCAGATAGAGTCAAATGAAATTGAATCAATACTCGCGGAGCAAAACAAAATATCCATGACTTGTGATTATTGTTTAACGACTTATGACTTTTTTTATGATGATTTGAAAAGTTTCATTTCGAAAGATAAGCATTAGTTACAAACTTTCACTTTATTATATTCTTTTCTATAAAATTTGTATAAAACGCTCTTTTGGATAATTATTACCTAAAAGAGTGAGTAACTCCTATCTCCTCCTAGCCCTTGCTCCTATTATTGTTGTAAAATTACCTACAATAAACACCTCGCTATTTTCACTATTTCTGTTACTTATAATGAAAACTTTCATCTTAGGTTATTTTTTACTTTCGTTTTAGCGATTAATCCAATAGAATGTCGAATTATTAACACAATGAAATTTTTATAATTAACCACAAATTAAAATCAGTCACACCTTAGGAGTGAATTCACTATGACCGCCCAAGAAAACTCAATTGACTTGTCACAATATGGCATTAATGATGTTACAGAAGTTGTTTACAATCCATCTTATGAGTTGCTTTTTAGTGAAGAAACAAAAGCCGATTTAGACGGCTTTGATAAGGGTGTAGTAACTGAACTCGGTGCAGTTAATGTAGATACTGGCATTTTTACGGGCCGCTCTCCTAAAGACAAGTATATCGTTCGTGATGACATAACACGCGATACCGTATGGTGGTCAGATCAAGGTAAAAATGACAACAAACCAATGACACCTGAAACATGGGATCATTTAAAAGGCTTAGTAACCACACAACTTTCTGGTGAACGTTTATTTGTTGTCGATACTTATTGTGGTGCTGATGAAGCAACTCGTTTAAAAGTTCGCTTTATTACTCAAGTTGCTTGGCAAGCGCATTTTGTTAAGAATATGTTCATTCGTCCAAGTGACGAAGAATTGAAAACTTACGAACCAGACTTCATCGTAATGAACGGTGCTAAAACGGTTAATGATAAGTGGGAAGAACAAGGTCTTAATTCTGAAAACTTTGTTGCGTTTAACTTAACTGAAAAAGTACAATTGATCGGTGGTACATGGTACGGCGGCGAAATGAAAAAAGGTATGTTCTCAATGATGAACTACTACCTTCCGCTTCAAGGTATTGCTTCTATGCATTGTAGTGCTAACGTTGGTGAAGATGGTGATACAGCAATTTTCTTTGGCTTATCTGGTACAGGTAAAACGACACTTTCAACCGATCCAAAACGTCAATTAATTGGTGATGATGAACATGGTTGGGATGACAATGGTGTGTTTAACTTTGAAGGGGGTTGTTATGCAAAAACGATCAACCTAAGCAAAGAAAACGAACCTGATATTTATAATGCTATCCGTCGTGATGCATTATTAGAAAATGTTACTGTTAATGCCGATGGTAAAATTGATTTTGACGATAACTCAACAACTGAAAACACACGTGTTTCTTACCCAATTCATCACATTGATAATATAGTAAAACCTATTTCTCGTGCTGGTCATGCTAAGAAAGTAATTTTCTTAACGGCTGATGCTTTTGGTGTATTACCACCCGTAGCTAAATTAACACCTGCGCAAACAGAATATTACTTCTTATCTGGGTTTACCGCTAAACTTGCTGGTACAGAACGTGGAATTACTGAGCCTACTCCTACTTTCTCTAGCTGTTTTGGTGCTGCTTTTTTAAGCTTGCACCCAACTCAATACGCAGAAGTATTACAGAAACGTATGTCAGCAGTTGGCGCTGAAGCTTATTTAGTGAATACCGGTTGGAATGGCACAGGTAAGCGTATTTCAATCAAAGCGACTCGTGCAATTATTGACTCTATTTTAGATGGCTCAATTGATAAAGCTGAAACAACGGTTATCCCAATGTTCAACTTAGAAGTACCAAATACTCTTGCCGGTGTTGAAGGTGATATTCTTGACCCAAGAAACACTTACGAAGACGCTAATGAATGGCATAACAAAGCAATTGACTTAGCGAAGCGCTTTGTTAATAACTTTGACAAGTTCACTGATACAGACAACGGTAAAGCACTAGTTACTGCAGGTCCACAACTGTAATTATAGCGAATTTATTAAGTTAACAGAATAGATACCCGTTCAACTCAATTTCAAGTAGTACGGGTATAAAAAAGTCACTCATAAGTAATTATTAGTGACTTTTTAGTTTTATTACTGAAACGACTCAAGCTAATAAAAAGCGTTAGAACTTAAGGGGTAAGCTGACTTTGGCTTGTAAGCCACCTTCAGGCTTATTAGATAACTCAACACTGCCACCATGGGTGTCAACTATACGCTTAATAATGGCTAAACCTAAGCCGCTACCCTCAGTTCCTCTAGCTTTATCACCTTGAGTGAAAGGTTGAAATAAACGCTCTATATCCGTATCAGGAATACCCTCGCCTTGATCACTAACAATAATATAGGCACTGTCTGTACTTTTATCTACACCAGTAAAAATTTCTATATTTCCTTCAGTGTAACGCAGCGCATTTTGAATTAGGTTAGCTAATGCACGCTTCACGGCGACATGACGCAAAGGGATTTTAGGGCACTTACTTGTTATAAGTTGAATATTTCTATTGGCAGGCATTTCAACATTAACCACTTCTTCAACCAAAACATTTAAGTCGCCAAGTACCGCCTTATCTTTAGAGTCATGGCGAATGTAGTCTATAAATTGATCAATAATATTATTCATATCATCAATATCATTCTCAATACCATCTTTTAAAAATTCATCTTGCTCTGTCATCATTTCACTGGCTAAACGTATACGTGTTAACGGCGTACGTAAATCATGAGAAATACCGGCCATTAACAGGTTTCTGTCATCTTCTAACTGTTTAATCCCTTTTGACATATGATTGAACGCTTGAGTTACCGCCATAATTTCAGATGTACCGTGCTCAATGAGTGGTTCAGGAAAATCACCTCGTCCAACATCTTCTGCGGCATGCTGTAAAGATTTCAACGGTCGATTAAGCTGTCTCACAAATAGCCAACCTCCTGCAACACTGAGTACGCCGATAATGCCAAGAAAGAAAATTAGCGGTGAAAAATTTGCTTCCTCTAGGCCTAATAAAGGAATTTTCACCCAAAGATTAGGTGCCTGAGGCGGCCTTATCCAAAAGAGGTATTCATCTCCTTGGGAAATTCGTACTTCGGCCGATCCGCCAAGTAATGCAGACATTTGTTCACTACGATAGGGATAATATCCCGCTGAGCCTAAACCCAACTTGAGGGCTTCTTCTTCTCGATATAAACCAATTCCTGTTTCACGATGAAAAGCTTCAGCCATTTTAGGGCTAATACGTGCGTCTTTTATATCAATAAAAACAACGCGTATTTGTTTAGCTAATAATTGATTGATCTGCTGCTGATTAGGCTCGATAACATACAAGGCAAAAGAAATATAAGAGACAACTTGGTTAACAAACAGCAAAAAACCGATAAGCAAAATAGTTTGGCCAAAGGAACTACGGGGTAATACTTTCATAACATCACTGACTCAAAGTTTACTTATAACATGCGCAATAGTTAAGTAACGTTACCATCGGGTACAAAGACGTAACCTAATCCCCACACTGTTTGCAAATATCTAGGCTTAGCCGGATCAATTTCTAACATACGACGTAAACGTGATACCTGCACATCAATGCTACGCTCAAGGGCAGAATAATCTCGACCGCGGGCTAAATTCATTAACTTATCACGCGATAGTGGCTCTCTTGGATGGGTAACTAACGCTTTAAGTACCGCAAACTCACCACTAGTTAATGGCATACTAATATCACCTTTAACCATTTCTCGTGTTGCTAAATTAAGATGATACTCACCAAATGAGATAGCATTTTCTTCCATTGACGGAGCACCAGGCGCTTCTTGCACTCGACGACGTAAAACAGCTTTGATCCGCGCTAACAGCTCTCTTGGATTAAAAGGTTTAGGCATATAATCATCAGCGCCAAGTTCTAAACCTATTATTCGATCAACTTCGTCACCTTTAGCGGTTAGCATCACAATAGGAATATTATTTTTCTGTTGGCGCAAACGACGACATATAGATAAACCGTCTTCACCTGGCAGCATCAAATCTAATACCAATAAATGAAAGTTTTCACGTTCAAGTAGTCTGTCCATTTGTTCTGAATTAGCGGCACTACGCACCACAAAACCCTGCTCGACCAAATAGCGTTCTAATAAAGAACGTAGACGCATATCATCATCCACTACTAAAATTTTTTGAGTTTCTTGGGGCATCATATTTCTCGTAATACTTTTTTATAATTCATATAAATAATTACCCTTACTATAAGTGATGTCGGTCATGATTAAAAAGGTTGAACAGTAAATATCACCACCTATTTGTTACAATTTATGACTAACGCTCAAACATTTAAAACCTACTTAATTAGCTAAACTCCCAGAATAATTACATATTTAAAAATAAACTGAATAGAATCGCCTTTATTTAAGGTAATGGATCGCCTGTTCGGTGACACATTGAGTAAAACTTTTTTTACGCTCGCTGCTTGACAACGAAAGAATAGCATTTTTAACTAAAAGCATTTTTTGTTGGCGTTCAACCGCAGGTAAATGTGCTAATTGCTCATGAAAACAACCAAGCAAACCAAAATTTATAGCCACTTCTGACTGTATAGAATCATCACCAAGGCATAGTGCTAACTGCTGGGCTAAACGATCTTTATTCATCGTTAAAACAAGATCATTAAGCTGATGATCTATAGGATCTACTTTGCGTTCAATATTACAGGCGTAAAATATATCCGCAACGGCGACCACGGGAATAAGTTTTTGATGCTGCTCACTGAACCTTTGCTTTAACCAAGTGTTGTGTTCTTGAGTGCTTTCTTTCTCTGTCTTTGCCTCTTTAGAGAGGTCTTGTGCCAGTAAAGAATTGGTTAGCAACACAAAAAATAGCGTGATACAAGGTATTTTCATTGAGTCTATAATTAACTGATTGTGTCAGGGTAAGTTAATTATATACATAAAGTTCGCTAGGTGAAGAAATTCATTCTATTTTATTGACTAGTGACTTGATGAATATACCCGCTCTGCTTCAAGTGGAACGGGTATATATAAATAAAAATTCATCTCGCGATCATTAACAAGGTTAACGCCTAGCTCTCGCATACCTTACCCAAATATAGACTCCGCTTAACGACAGTAATATAAGTAAAATGGCAACGGCGTCCATAAATAACACCCCAAACAATCCTAAAATACGACCGCTGTGGGCATCTAAAACAATACGTTCTAAAGTTAAAAACTGAGATCTATAAGCCAGTGCTGCACGTTGCTCTTTTTGTAATGAAACGGGTTGTGCGGTTATCCATAAAGGTTCGATTAATGGATAGATGACTTGCCAATTAAAAAAATCACTATCGCTTTGATAATAACCTGACGATGTTTTAACAATCACAATGTCATTATCAAGACTTAGCGCTTCAATGCCTTCTGGAATACCTGCCTCTATCCCTAATTGATCGAGCATTTCACCCTGTTTATTGTATATATACAAATGGGTTTGGCTAGCAATTACAAACATATCAACTAGTGTGTCACTCGATACTTTAACTGACATAACACCCGCGCTGATAATATCAGCCGGACTTTCTAACAACCGTTTGCCATCAAGCCAGATTAAATTATTTGTCACTTGCAGTGAAGCGTGTTGATAAAAACGAATATCATTGGGTGGCGCAATACCATAATGATCTAACAACCAAATATTACGAATAGGTTTATGCGCTAATGAAAGCATTGTAGTGTGATTAAGGGCGACACCGCTAATGGATAAAAAGATAATAAAAAAGGCGGCAATAATGCCAAGTTTTCTGTGCCATTCACGTAAATGACGAATTAAGCGGTTATGTAGCGACTTTGATGATTTCATTGCTGTTGTAATTGATTTAGCTTGGTACTATTCTGCCGCATCACTTTACTTTTAGCTAGTGATTATAAACGACTGTTAGCCACTTTCGCGTTTAACCACAGCGCTAAGCGGGCTACTTTTTTGGTAGCTCTTACAGATAAAGTTGCCCCCGTAATCCCATCGACATTTTGACTTAGTCTATTATCCTTGTTTAACATGGCATTAATAAATTGTTGAGAGAAAAATTCATGCCTTACTTCATCTCCACGGCTTTCTCTAAAAGTTAACACTTTATAGTGTTTAATCTGATTGTTTTTAATATGCACGCCAATGGTAATAGGCTTTTCTTTACCTATTTCATTTAAAACCCATACAGTTTCGTTATTAACTTGCCAGTAACGAATCCGCATACGATTAAATTTATGCTGCAAAATTTCTGCTACTACAAGTTTATCTTCTTTGGTTAACCATAAAACCTTTGCTTGAGGCGTTGCTTCTACAAATGATTGGCTAATAAAGGCCGCAGGGGTTTGATAAACCCCTTTAGCAGCTAAGCTCATATGACTAATCACCATCGCTACAGCAAAAATAGATAAAGATAGATATTTATTCATATAATCACCCGGTAGTATTTAGAGCAAAGTGAATAGTAAATCAGTACTCTTCACTTTTTTTATTTAGTTGCTCGGTTACTAACTAAAATTGATAACCAAAGCCAAGGTTAAATCCTGAAGAATCACTTGCGCCGGCAAGATTTTCATAATCAGCTTTTAAAACAACGTTTTCATGAAGGTAGTAATTAACACCAACACTGGTTGACTCAACCGCGGTTGAGTCACTATTGCCAGCATTGTTGTCATATTCTGAATAGCGAGCAAAAACGCCTACTTTTTCAGTAAATTTATAAGAAGGCTCTACATACCAACCTGTCTGCTCATCACGACCTAACGCTTTCGCTTCTTCACCATTGATGTCCCAGCGCGCGTATAAAGCACGAACGGTGAAGTTATCAATTTGATAGATAGCATGCGCTTCAAGTAATGTTGCTTCTGCAGTATCGATAGGTGCATCAAAATTACTGCCACCTTGAGTAATATCTGTTTGATATTGTAATGTCGCTGCTAACTCTAAGCCGGCAACAGCGGTGTATTTAACACGACCTGTATAGGCAAGATTCTCAGCCGTTGCTTTAGCAACTTTCTGACGACCATTGCGAATTTTAAAATCATCACCAACGTTTAAACCACTCGTTACTGCACCATCAATACTTACGCCACCCGTTGGTTTATAGTTAAACGCGACACCCGCTTCCCACCAGGTAGCAGGAATAATATTTTTCTCAACCCCGTTACGTTCAACACCGTAGAATGTTGGTGGCTCATGCGTTTCATTGATAATGCCTACTGGAATTAAAAACAAACCAACTTTAGAGCTAAGACCTTCATTAATATCAACCTCAACATAAGCTTGTTCAAGTTCGACTTCACCAGGTTTATCATCACCCGCAAGAGAGTGCTCTAATTCAAACTCAGAGAAAAAACGTATACTATCGCTAAATTCATGCCCGAAAAATAACACAAAACGGTGAAAATCAACTTTCGCATCTTTATCTTCATAGTTGTTATAATGCAACTCACCATAACCACCAATAGACGTGTGAGAGAAAACGCTTTCTTCTGCGTTAACATCAACTTGATCAGCAGTCGCATTAAGTTTTTGATCCGTTTCATCAAGGCGCCTTTCTAACGACTCTAAAACCTTTTGTTGATCGGCAATAACTTTGCGCAATTCATCAGTTTCTTGATTAGCAAAAGCAGAGCTACTGGCAACAAGGCCAATTAATGCTGAAGCAATTAGTGTTTTATTCATCATGTTTTTGATTCCAATATTTGTGTTATTCAGTATGCTAAAAAATCAGCTAAATTGGTTGATGAAAGATGCGATAGGAAAAAGATAGAAAACGCGATCCTCTCAAAAGTTGCGCTATTTAAGCACAACCACAAATGAGAATCAATATCATTTGTATTATTTTTTACAATTAATAAGCTTTGTTTGATTTAGATCATGAACTTGTTTTTTTGAATTTAATCAGCGGTATTAAGCCTGATTTAAAGTTTTCATAATAGTGTATTTCTACCATTGTGAAACTATCACTATTATTGTCAACAATGATAGTTATTGATCATTGGATTACCATATTAAAAAGCACTAAGCACTAGCGCTTGCACGAGCAGACACACGTGCATACCAGTCTAATAAATGAGTATATTCTTCATTAACACGTATTTTTACTACACGGGCAAAATCGATAGAACACAATAAGGTTATGTCTGCAATACTGAAATAATCATCTACTAAGTAGCTAGATTTACTGAAATGTTCATTTAGCTCTTCAAAATAAGCCACCGCATTTTGGCCTGAAATATCACCCCATTCAACAACAGGTTTCATACGATCTTTAAAATAGCCCGTTGTGTGCACAAAACACATACTAACGGGTAATAACAAATGAAACTCGATTCTACGTTGCCACATCTCAACTTGTGCTTTTTCTAAAGCTGTTCGACCCATTAAGGGGTTTTCTGGCTTTATTTCTTCGAAATACCGACAAATAGCAACCGTTTCACCAATACAAGTACCGTCATCTAATTCTAAAAAAGGTATTTTAGTGGTGGGGTTTTTAGCCTTCATTTCAGGTGTAAGGTTATCTCCAGCAGCAATATCAACTTCCTGGTAGTCCATTTCAATATTTTTTTCTGCAAGAAACATACGGACTCTACGAGGGTTTGGCGCCATATGCGTTTGATAAATTTTCATTTTTTAAGCACTCTTTAGGTTTTGGTCATTCAATTTATCCTACTGGAACCTTAGCGTAAAGCCAAGCATATAGAACTAACGTCAGTCAGTGGCTGCAATAAAGTGAGAGTCAGTGTGGATACTTTAAAATTAAATTATTTGAATTAAAGTAAGGGAAGTTGTTTTACGGGTGACATTAATCGGGGTAAATATTGATAAAATGATGTTCTGCCAAACAAACATGACAGAACAATCGTTTAACTATTTATTTTAAATTTACAGCAACATAACATCGATTAAATGATGCTCTTTATAGTCTTCACTTACTATTACCTTGACTCGTTATACGGCTCATTTTTTATCTTATTACATTTCTTCTAATTGAATGCCGCGCGTCTCTTTGATGTATTTAATAACAAAGAAAATACTAATAAATGCTGAAAACGCATATAAACCATATGCGCCTGCTAAGCCAACACTGCCTAGTAACATAGGGAAAGTCATAGTTATTGCAAAATTAGCTAACCACTGAGCACTGGCAGCTATGGCCAATGCGGCACCACGAATACGATTGTTAAACATTTCGCCGAGTAATACCCAGACAATAGGTCCCCAACTTAACCCAAAAAACACTACAAACAAATTCGCCATAATAAGAGCTAGTGTGCCCATATTTCCAGTTAATGCCAATTTACCTACGTCATCAAAACCTGCTGTACCAAAAATATACGTTAAGGCGCCTAGACTAATAAACATACCAATACTTCCCACAAGTAGTAATGGTTTACGACCAATTTTATCAACTAACGCGATAGCAATGAAGGTAGAGATAATGTTAGTAGTACCGGTGAGAACATTAATAAGCAAAGATTGAGATTCGTCAAAACCAGCGGCTCTCCAAAGCTCAGAGCCGTAATAAAAAACGACATTAATACCGACAAATTGTTGGAAGATAGAAAGCCCGATACCGATCCAAATAATTGGATGAATTTTCTTCTGCCCTTCGATGAACAAATCGCTAATGCTGGTTTTTTTATCACTATGTAACGACGCTTGTACTTTTTCTATATGTTGTCCGTCATCCGTAGCATAAATTTTGTTAAAAACTTCTCGAGCTTGTGTGATTTTGCCCTTAGCAACTAGATAACGTGGTGATTCAGGAATAAATAGTACACCGACAAAAAATAATATGGCCGGAATAAGCTCAACCCAAAACATCCAACGCCATGCCTCTAAACCAAACATCAAAATTTCTTCCGCGCCGCCGGCCTCCGAAGCTATAATGTAATTACTTAAAAAAGCAACAAATAAACCTAAAACGATAGCCAGTTGTTGTAGGGTAGCCAATCTGCCACGTATGGCTGCAGGTGCAACTTCTGCAATGTAGGCTGGCGCCAAAACAGAAGCTGCGCCAATCCCTAAACCTCCGAATAATCGATAAAAAATGAATTCAACAGAGCTATCTGAAATGCCTGAGCCAAATGCGCTAATAGCAAAAATAACCGCAGTGATGATCATAATAGCTTTGCGACCATAATGATCAGATAACGGGCCAGCGGCTAAAGCACCCAAGGCACAGCCCAACAAAACAGAAGCCACATTAAAACCGGTCGAAACATCACTTGAATTAAACGCATTGCCTAACGCAGTGACAGTGCCATTAATAACACCCGAGTCAAAGCCAAAGAGGAAACCACCGATAGCGGCTACCGAAGCAATAAACAGCACATATAAAATGGACTCTGGCTGCTCTTCTGTTACTTGGAGTGTATTTTTAAATGCATTTGGGTTCTCGGTTTTCACTGATTTGTATCCTTGTTTTATTCGTCGCTATAAAAGTTATAGTTATAGTTTTATCTTTTTATAAATTTCACCTAAAATAAGCTATTCGCTATTGCCATTAAATAACGGTAATAGCGAATGGCTTAAAGTAAGGGGGAACACCTTGTTTCAAAGAGATGAATGAATGACAACGTTATATAAAATAATTAACAACTAGCCCGCATAATTGAGAATAATTCTATGGTTACCAATTCGTTTATGACTAATCTTGAAGTTGTTACTTAATACTTCAAGTAAACCAGTTACATCGCCGGTTTTAAACATGCCAGCAACTTGAACTTTTCTAAGATGCTCATCATCTGATAATTCAAATGTTATGTCAGTATAGCGACTAATTTCAGCCATCGCCTCAGCCAAAGATTCACCTCTAAATATCAAATTTCCTTGACGCCAAGATAAACGTGCTGCCACTTCAATGGGATCAACTTTAACAACCTTCGCAATGATTTTTCCAGTTAGTGCTAAATCAACTTTTTCACCTTGTGATATAGCCATAGAATTTTCCGGTAACCTTTTCGCCATTTCATCAATATCAGCTTTCACAGCCCCATTGTTTTTTGCTGCGACTAATACTTTTCCATCGGTAACGATAAGCTCAACTAAGTCATTACGAACCTCAACATTAAATGCGGTGCCGACGGCTTGAATCACTTTACCACTGGCGATGACACTTAATGGTCTAGACTTATCATGAGCAACATCAATATGAATTTCACCCCGTTGCAAATCAATAATTCTTGCCGAAGAGGTATAACGGACTTGCACGAAGCTATTAGTATTTAAAATAATTTCACTGTTATCAGGCAAGTGAATAGTATTACTTTCGCCAATACCTGTTTGATAATTCATTTGCATAGCGACAACAGCCGGTTGCTCTGCTTGACCAAATGAAGAAAAATTAACATTACTGTGGTAAAAACCCATGCTGATAATAAAAATGACAGAAGCGGCAATTCCGCCTAGCCATGCTGCGGGCTTTTTAGTGTTAGTTGGCGTCGTTTGTGGAAATAAATCTGATAATCGACTTAAATCATCCATTTTGTCCCATAGATGAGCCACTTCTAATAATACTTCAGTATTTTTATTGTTTAACAATAGCCAAGTTTGTAACGCTAATTTTTCCTGCTCCGTAAGGGTTCTATCAATTTTTGCTATCCAATCACTCGCCTCGTCTAAACGCTTTTCTTCATCATCAACGATACTGTGCTTATGAATGTGATGAATATTACTCATAAGTTGCTCCTGTCGACGCATGCGGAGATGTCGCCTTTTCTTTAATCACTTTATTTTTTGTTTTACGCATGAACAAAGTGCAACGTTTCATGCCGGTTGATATATGTTTTTCCACGGTACTTTCACTAAGATTTAATTGAGCAGCGATTTCACGCTGCGAATAACCATAAACTTTTTTTAATACGAATACTTTACGGCATTGTAATGGCAATAGCCTAACGGCTTCACAAAAATGAGAAAACTCAATTTGGGTTAAGGTACTTTCATACATTTCATCTTTAGGATGATTTGATAATAATTGCTCTAAAGTTTCCATGTTTTCTATACCATCAACAAGTCGAACATTCGCTTGTTTTTGATAATCTAGCGCCAAATTTCGTGCGGTTTTATACATAAAAGATTTAGGAGAAGTAATGCCTTCTTTATTTTCTATTTGGCAAATACGAACGTAAGTTTCTTGAACAATATCTTCAATTTCATGTGGTGGCACAATGCGAGCAACTAGCCGAGAAATACTTTTTCTCGAACTTAAATATGCTTTATAAAATAATGTATCGTTCGACATTAAGCCCCACTCAATAACTGTTATATTTTTTATTCGAGCTAACAATTTAACTCGCATGTTAAAAGGACGATTGAGCTATAAAAATCCGCTAATTCTATTTAAATTAATTTTAGCTCATTTTCTAAGCTATTATTGTTTTATAGGCCATTTTTTAAATTATGCTCACGGTGAAAGCTTGTAATCCGAACGAGAAATGTAATAAGGTTTTTAATAACAATGAAATTTTCAGATTGTTTATCAATGAGCACGTCTCATTAACTACAATTATTATCTATAAATAACAATCGGTTAATAACTTCATAACAGTAGCGTTCAATCGCTTTACACTAAAAAATAAATGTCAAAAAATATAAAGATAAAGGCATCATTAAAAATAAACATGATTAATCACCCCAAAAATTTAATTTTAAAAATTAAAAAAAAGATATGGAGGAAAATAAAAGGCCAGTCGTCTTTGTTTAATGTATGGCGAAAAACTATACACAGGGAATATCAAAAATTACATTTACAATTTATCTCTTTTATTCTGATTTTTGGCCTATTAAGCGGTTGGGTTATTGCAGAAGAACGAGTTGAAAAAGTGAAGTTTAATATTCCCAGACAAAGGGCCGACTTATCACTAATAAATTTTGCCGAGCAAGCGGATATAACCTTGCTTTTCCCATTAGATACAATGGAAGGAAAGCAAACTAATCCAGTATATGGACAGTATTCAATTATGAAAGCTATTCAATTGATGCTTAAAAATACCGGCTTGAAAACTGATATTAGTGAAAGTGGGCAGTTATCTATTTTAATAGATCCAAGTTTTGAGAGAAATAACGACATGGCTAATTATAAAAAAAATAAGGTTTCAAGCGCGGTACTATTAGTACTTAGCACTGTTACAGCATTACCTGCAATAGCTGAAACTAATACACAAGAAACAGAGATTATTGAAGTTAGGGGGATTAGAGGTGCATTAGGTCGTGCCATGGATGCAAAAAGAGAAGCCGGTGGAGTCGTTGATTCTATTTCTGCTGAAGATATTGGTAAATTTCCTGATACCAACTTAGCGGAATCATTACAACGTATCACCGGTGTTTCAATTGACCGCTCAGGCGGTGAAGGGCAATTAATCACAGTCCGTGGCTTTGGCCCTCAATTTAATACGGTATTGGTAAACGGTCGTCAAATGGCTTCAGAAAACCAAAGTCGTGCTTTTAGTTTTGACACGATTGCTTCTGAGCTAGTTAAGAGTTTAGATGTCCACAAAACATCTACAGCGACCATGCAATCCGGTGGTATCGGCTCTACTGTTAATATTTCTACCGCGCGTCCTTTTGCTATTAGCGGCTTTAAATTTGCCGGTAGCGTCAAGGGTGTTTATGATGAAAACAGTGAAGAAACCACTCCACAAGTGTCAGCCTTAATCAGTAATACCTTTAACGATGATAGCTTAGGCGTGTTATTTGCTTTATCACATCAAGAGCGTAAAACGCGTTTAAACCAAGCACAAACAGATGGTTGGTTAGAAAATGTTGGTGTGCCTAACCCACAAACAGAAAGTGGCCAGGCCTATACGGGTAATATTTTTTCTCCACGTAATTATGATCATAAAGTAACCACTGAAGATCGTACCCGTACCAATGCTAATTTAGTTATTCAATATGCTCCAACTGATAATCTGATTGTTACTGCTGATGCCTTGTATTCAGACTTTGATGTTGAAACTGACACCACGTCATATGGTCATTGGTTTACCGCACCCAACATTGAAGGTTTTGGTAATGATGCTGGCGCAACAGTCGATGCTAACGGCACCGTTATTGATTTATATCAAGAAGTGGGTTTAGCCACCGATATGCATGCTAAGAAGTTTGACCGTTTAACCGAATCAAGTGCTTTAGGCTTAAATTTTGATTGGGATGTGAATGATAATCTTAATATGCAATTTGATATCAGTCATTCCAGTGCAGAACGTGACGCAAATAATGGCCGAGGCGATCAGTTGTCCCTGATTGGTTATGCTAACCGAGTACGTTTTCAACTAGACGATAACATTTTACCTTACGCCAGTGAGTTTGCTAGCGCCAATGCTGATATTTACAGTGGACAACAAGAAATTGATGGTGATGCTTATGATCCAGCATTTACACCCGATGGCGTTTCCAACCATTTAGACTCCGCTAACAGCCGAGCACATGTTATGTTGCGTCGTGGTTGGGCAGTTGAAGATACTGTTGATCAATTTCGTTGGGACAGTACCTGGCTTGATGACGCCGATAGTGGCTTAGCTGCGGTTAAATTTGGTGCGATGTACTCATCTGAAACCAAAAACCTAGACCGTTGGGATAACGAAGGTGAAGGCATTCATTGTGCCTATTGTGGTTATCCTGACTCGCCAAATATGGATGCGTTTTCTCAATATGTCTTTGACGCCGGTAATGACTTTTTAGGTGACGTCAGCGGTAGTGGTCGTATGCCTACTTCATGGTTAGCCCATGACGGCGAAGCAAACTTTGCTTTCTTGGAAGGTATTTCTGCCGCTAATGGTAACGACATCAGTTTTGATGCGGTAAAACGTAATAAGTCTTTTGAGATCACCGAAGAGACTATTTCATTATATGTTGAATTCGACTTTGAAACTGAATTGGCAGGTATGCCTCTTTCTGCTTCAGCTGGTTTTCGTTATGAAGCTAGTGATGTCGATGTAAAGGGTACTGATGAGCCCGTTACACAGCTTGTTATTCTTGATAAAACAGAAATGTTACCCAGTTATGGCACCGCTGATTCAATCTCTAAAAGTTCTGATTATGAAGCATTATTGCCTAACTTAAGTGTCAAATTAGAAATTAACGATGACTTAGTTGCGCGTTTTGCTGCCTCTCAAACAATTACCCGTCCTACGCTTGATAGTATGTCACCTGTAACCGTTATCGGTACAACCCGTCAAGGGGGTAATTTAACGTCTAGCTCAGGAAATCCAGAATTAGAGCCGTTTACTTCTGATAATTTAGATTTATCATTAGAGTGGTACTACGCTGACGCCAGTTACGTCTCTGCCGGTTATTTTAGAAAGAACGTGGCAAATTTCATTATTAATACCACAGAGGATCTCACCTTTGAATTAGCTAATGGTAGCCTATTAACGGATCCATCAACCGGTAGTGATGTTGATAACCCAGATGCGGCTGATAGCACAGCGGTATTTACCAACACCTTACCTAACAACAGTGAATCAGCTATTGTCGATGGTTGGGAAATTGCCCTGCAACATACCTTTGATAGCGGTTTTGGTATCATGGCGAATGCGACACTAGTCGATAGTGATGCAAAGCTTGATGCCGCAGATATTACCCAAGTATTTGCTTTAACGGGGTTAAGTGATTCATATAACTTAGTGGGCTTCTATGAAAATGGCCCAGTACAAGTGCGTTTAGCCTATAACTGGCGTGACAGCTTTGTGCAATCGTTAACCCAATCAAATGGCGACGGTGTCACTATTGTTGAAGAGTATGCGCAGGTAGATGCCAGTGGTAGTTATGATATTAATGACAACATTGCCATTTTCTTTGAAGGAATTAACTTAACTGAAGAATATGTTCACAAACGTGGCCGCTTTGCCAATCAACTATTACTAGTTGAAGACAGTGGCCGTCGTTTTGCCTTTGGTGTTCGTGGTAGTTTCTAATTATTGTGACCTTTAAAGCATAGAAAATAAAGGCTTTTACTTTCCGTAGAGGTAAAAGTCTTTATTTCAACTTACTATTTTTATACAAAAGTTATTTACTGTAAATTTATTTTTTATCGCTTCAATTCATTAATTTAATTTTCTTATTGTAGGCAGTCTTAATATGAGTAACTCGATACAAACGGTAGTCATTGTTGGTGGAGGCACCGCAGGCTGGATAACAGCAGGTAGAATAGCAGCAAAACATCAATCTAATTCAACAACGACTGTCAATGTAGTCTTAGTTGAGTCGGCAAAAGTTCCCACTATTAATGTTGGCGAAGGGACTTGGCCCACTATGCGAAAAACGTTAATTGCGTTAGGTATTCGAGAAACTGACTTTATTCGTGAATGCGATGGCTCATTTAAACAAGGGGCAAAATTTGCTCGTTGGGTCGATGGCTCTGACAAAGACTTTTATTACCATCCCTTAGTATTGCCACAAGGTTTTATTAAAGGTGACTTATCGCCCTATTGGCATGCTAGGCAACAAGGAAAAGATGCCGGAACGTCATTTTCTAATTCAGTTTGTTTTCAAGAAAGTATTTGTGAACAAGGCCTTGCACCAAAAACAATAAGGAGTGAAGAATACAGTGATATTGCTAATTATGCCTATCATTTAGATTCGGGTAAATTTTCCAAGTTTTTACAAAAACATTGCCTTGAAAAACTAGGTATCACCCATGTTGTCGATGATGTTGTCGACGTGATTAATCATGACAACGGCGATATTGCTTCGGTAGCAACCGCAAAAAATGGCAAAATAAATGGAGACCTGTTTGTCGATTGCACCGGCTTTGCTTCCCTATTACTAGGTAAGCACTACCAAACCCCATTTATTGAGTGCAATGACGTATTATTTATTGATAACGCGCTAGCCGTACAAGTGCCCTATGCACATGAAAATGATCCTATTGCATCTCATACTATTTCAACCGCGCAGGAAGCCGGTTGGATTTGGGATATAGGCTTATATCATAGGCGCGGCGTTGGTCATGTCTATTCAAGTAATCACACCAGTGAAGATGAAGCGACACAGCGCTTGGCTGACTATGTAGGGCCCGCAATTAAAAATTTATCTATCCGTAAAATACCTATTCATAGTGGTCATAGAGAAAAGTTTTGGCATAAAAACTGTGTTGCCGTTGGACTATCCGCTGGTTTTTTAGAGCCGCTTGAAGCGTCGGCATTAGTATTAGTGGAATTATCTGCTGAATTTATTAGTGAACAACTGCCGCAAACACGCAAGGTAATGGATGTTGTCGCTAAGCGTTTCAATGAGACCTTTTTATATCGCTGGCAAAAAATTATCGACTTCTTAAAATTACATTACCTTTTAAGTAAACGTACCGATAATAAATTTTGGATTGATAACAGAGACCCGCAGTCTATTCCTGACAGTTTAAAAGAAATGATGGAATTATGGCGCTACCGCTCCCCTGCTGATTTTGATTTTACCAGTAATAACGAAGTATTTCCCGCGGCAAGTTATCAATATGTTCTCTATGGCATGGGATTTAAAAGTGACTATAAGCACGCACAACATTTATTGAACGACTGGGATTTTGCCAATAAGCAATTTTCAATGACCGAAAAAATGATCCAACAAGCAATAAAGCAGTTGCCAAGTAATAGAGAACTCTTAGATAAAATTAAACAATATGGCTTCGCCGCACTATAAGCAGTTA